>ERZ772818.91-NODE-91-length-94949-cov-8.303454_pt1 | contig 94949 bp, 111 predicted proteins | sample MGYA00580837_ERZ772818 | MGnify/ENA primary metagenome ERZ772818 (study PRJEB29015, sample SAMEA2737671) | human gut metagenome | biome: human gut; feature: human-associated habitat; material: faeces | place: China | collected 2012 ...
CCTTTTTTGTCATCCGGGAAGTGCGGGGCACTTCTCGAAACCCAACTGCTTCACAGTTTGGCTTCGATTTCTCGGAACGCTAAAGCGTCCATCGGTCGTGTCAGAACAGAGGTCCACCGGACCTCTTGACACCCATCTCGCATAACACACGGGGGTGACTATTATTTATTTCTGTATTAGCAACATTTTTGACTGGTTTATGAATTTTGTTCGTGACTATTTTTTATTTATATTATATAAGGTATATTGCGAGTTTTTTTTACACGAGCTGCGAGGTTCTTTTATTCTACATACGAGTTTCTTTTATACTGGCTACGAGTTTCTTTTATTCCTGCTACGAGTTTCTTTTACGCAAAATCCTGCTTTTTGTTGTCAAACAACCTCGTAATTGCCGTCAAAAAATCTCGCAGTTCGCATCAAACAATCTCGTAATTCACGTTAAATTTTTTGTTTCCTGCGCTTTTCGTCAAACAAACTCGTAGTTTTAAGCCAAACGGATAGGGTAGGGGAGTGGTCCCGTCCCTGGCTTTTTTTACGCCTTTTCAAATCAAACAAACTCGTAGCTCATTCCGCTGCATCAACCATCCATATCTGGCCGTCTGAACCATATTTTTTCAATCTTTTGGTCAAACAAACTCGTAATTCTGGCTATGGGTGGTCATAAATCAACTTCAAATCCTGCCATGTGCCGCCCGTCCATACCGTCCTGACTTTATTACAATCGGTATTTTTTGCGCTTTTTCACCGTAAAAGAAACTCGTAGTTCAGCTCTAAATGCTCTGCCCATCAATTGGCAGCAGGGGAGAGGGTCTGATTTTTTTGCAGTTTTCGGCGTAAAACAAACTCGTAATAGCTGCAGCAGCCAGCACCGGTCGGATTCAATCTTGTCGCATGTATCATCTATCAATTCATAAACCATTCATATTGGCCGTTTTCCCGGTTTCACATCCCATAAACCCATATACCAAAAAGTATACACCCCACATGCCGGCAATTCAACAAAAATCAATCCCGTCAACCAAATAACAACCGCGTACACATTCTTGGGTATAACTTTGTACAACCTGTCTATTGTATTCGTACCCATAAATGTGTACAATAAGGTCAATCTAAAAAGCAAATCAGGAGGGAATAACCATGGAAATCAAACCTATGGGTAATACAGAACAGGAAAAAATGTCCAGTTTGTGGGGTTATTTCATCGCGTGCTGCAAAATTCTTGATGATGTTACAATCGAGTATAAAGAACCCTGTGTATCGGATTACTACCTCAATCACATTAGCGCCATGCAAAGCAAAACAATCCTTTCCGGCATGGAAAAATTTCATACCCTTGCTAATGAGCGTGTGGTTAAAATGCCCTCTAAACTCTATCCTCAAGGCAAAGCCGTTCTGGACGTAATGACTGCTATTGTTGCCGCCAGCGGAAAATACCCGATTGCTAAAACCAGAATCGCAGATCTGCATGAATTTGAGCTTCTGGCCCGTGCGACAATCGGCACCTGCTGGAGAGAGGGTAATATGCTCAAGGTTGTCCGCAATCTGGAGGGTATCTCCCTACAAAAACTGGCGGAAAAAAGCGGCGTCAGCAAAAACACAATTTTCCGCATTGAGAACAACCAGTCTATCCCGCGCATTGATGTTCTGCGTAAGCTTGCTGATGCTCTGGAAGCCCCTCTGGAACTTGTAGCCATCGGCATTGGCAAAACCGAACCGGAAACAACCCCCGAAGAAGAAATTCCTAACCCCCATGCCCCTAAATTGCCGAGCGTTTACGATAGCCAGGATCGTAGCGCCGACGATGAAATCAAAGCTTTTCAAGAATAAAAAGGTAAACCACAATGCCTCAAAAATTAGAAATTGCACCCAACACTGTTTTTGATCAGTGGACCGTCATTGGCCGTTCTAAAGACCCGGCAAAAGCGAAAAAAGGATATCTTGAATGCCGTTGCTCTTGCGGAACTGTTTCTGATGTTTCCGGGCACTCACTTATTAGCGGGAAAAGTAAATCATGCAAAAAGTGTGGGTATGCAAGATCGGCGCTTACTAAATTAGAAGCAAACACTAAAAATTCAAAAGAAAAATATGAAGGAAAAACAATCAACGGTTTTTTTATAAAAAAGATTGTTGATAAAGAAAAAAGCGGCACCTGTACCAGATGTATTGCAATTTGTCCCAAGTGTGGGCGCGAATTCACAACGCGGTTGTCAAGCATAAAGAATTTACAATTCTGTGGTTATTGCGAACGAGACAAAAAAGAACTATTGGAAATAACCAGAAAAGTCGTAAACGTAGACGGAACCGACTTGTCAAAAATTCGTTCGCGCATAAACGGAACAGTAAATAAAAACTCTAAAACCGGTGTAAACGGTGTTGCGCTTACCAAAAAAGGCACCTACAAAGCATATATTAACTTTAAGCATAAACGCATTCACCTTGGCTTTTTCACCAATCTAAAAGACGCAGCCGCGGCCAGAAAAGAAGCCGAAGAAATTCTTTACAATAAATTTTTAGACGATAACGCCGGTTGGGAACAGCGCCTGGCAGACGCAATGGCTGAACACAAAAAGAACAAGAAATAACCGTCAACTTCGCTAAAGCTTAATTTAGCGAAATATAGGGAACCCAATAAATTTTCGTAAGAAATCCCACCAAAAATAATAAATACCGGCTAAAAAATAGGGAGCACCTAAGGTTTCAAACCAAAGGGACTCCCTATTCCTGTTTGTATAATAGCGTAATGTTTTGCCATAGCGTACATGAGCTGGCGTTTTTGTGGCCATTTATTTTGGTCGTAAAAAGAAATGAGGCTACCTAACTGACACTTAAGCGGCCTCATCTGAACTGGGTACATTGTCCAAGATGTATTTGGTTCATTTGCAGCTAACTGAGGTGTTCGCTTATTAAGAGCTTTAATCCTCTACTTGTATTATATACCATGGGTGGCAAGCTCTGTCAACCTTAACGCTTAAACAAAAATTCCTGTATATCGTCAAATGCTCGCTGCATCTGCTCCACATTGTCGCCGTTCAGGTTGTGCCCCAGCTGTGCAAATTCTGCCCGCAGCAGCATGTTAATGCTTTCATCCAGGCTATTCAGGTGCTTCTTCACACCCTCCAACTGCTTGTCAAACGTGTCGCAGCGCCCTTCCACCGTCTTCAGCCGCTCTTCAAGCTTGTCTATCCGGGCATCCTGGTCTTTGTTTGGCTTTTTCAAAAAGTTGTTGAACTTAACCCCCTGGGCAATCGCATTCGAAATACTAACCACCGCCGCACAAGCTGAAAGCACCAGCATCAGTATGTCCTGCGCCGTAAATGTAAATACCGGGTTAGGCATCTGCGTTCACCTTCTCTCCGGCAGCAGCTTCACCCGCTTTCATCTGCTCGTAAGCCGCCTGGGCAATCGCACGCGCCTGCTCCTCTGTAATGGTAACGCCGGCCTGCTTGGCCACTTCCATAATCAGTTCTGCGGCACGCTTGTTCTTTTCCTCGCCGGAAATATCGTTAAAATATTGCTTGATATATTTACAGGCGCTTAACCCCCACTGCATCAACAGCGGGTAGCCGCTCAACAGGTTCAGTGCCTTGTTTACTGTCTCCTGGGCGTTCGGCAACACATATTTGCCGACCATAAAAGCAACCACGCAAACCAGGCCCATCACAATATATACAATTCCCTGTTCCATACCTAACCTCCAATCTCTTCCGTGTCACTTGTCTCATCAATCGGCGTAAAAATCTCATCACCAGGGGGCGTATTGTCACCCTCTGTTTTTTCTTCTTCCGCTACTTTTTCCCTCACCTTAATCCAGGCGTTACACAAATTCTCTGCACTCATTGCTGCAAACAGCCCAATGTTAAAAGACGATTCCGGTAACTGTCCGGTCCTAAAACACAGGATCATGTATACAATCGCGTAAACAATCGTTGCGCCCATCGTAAAAACAATAATCTTTTTGCTGAACCTCATCAGGCTCCAGTTTTCCTTCATAAAAATCACCTGCTTTGGCTGCACTCAGGTATGGCTCTTCACCGCTTTTTGGCTGATATAACCATAAACCGTTTTGAACCAGCCGTTCACGACCGTCTCATACCCAATGCAAACAGGCTTGCCGGTCTTGGCATTCGGGCTGCTGATCACCCCAATGGACTGGTACTGCATTCCGGCACCCTTGCGCACATTCCATTTGCCATTGTTCAGGGTAATGGCTTTTGTCACAGTCTTTTTCACTGCCGGTTCAACCTTCGGCTTCTCAACCGCTTCCTGCTTGTCCACCTGTACACTGTGCTGGTTTGCATTGGCCCACAAAATCACACCGCGGCTGGCCGGCTTAAAGTCATCATCCAGCCAGCATAGCGGGTTCTCGCGCACACCTTTCCAGCGCACCTCAAAGTGCAAATGGGCACCAAAACAGTTGCCGGTCTGGCCGCTGTAGCCAATCACTTCGCCGGTTTTTACCTTCTGTCCAACCTTCACCGTGATAGAATTCAAATGAGCATACAACGTTTCCAGCTTGCCGCCTTTATACGCCATATGCTCAATCTTCACCATATTGCCATAACTGTTGGTGTCGCCCTGGGTCACTCTCCCATTCCAATGGTAAACCACGCGCACCGTTCCATCTTCCGCCGCAAACACCGGTGTTCCCACCAAAGCGCGGAAGTCGATTGCCCTGTGCAGCGCCCCACTGTTATATTTCCAGCCAGCCGTAATCACATGCTGCGCCAATGGCCACCCAAAACACACCTCTCCATTTTTCAGCCGCATCTTCCATCAGCCTCCTTTTAACGTTCCATCGTATTGTAAAGTGATTTTGCTTTACGGTTATTTCAGCTTAGTTAATAATCCCACCTTTGTATTCGTCGCCATACTGTATACTTCTCGCTTCTTAACTTAAAAAGATCCAGCCGGATAATTGTAGCCAGTTATAGTTGTAAAACACTCCTTCATCGGGAGTATTTAGCGTGAATTTTCTTGTGCAGCAAATATTGCACTTATAATCTGTTCCGTTACTTTGCTTTTTCCAGAAGACAAAACTTGCGACATGACAATCTTCGTCACTGCTGGCATTGCTAATCATAGTATCGTAACGTGTTCCAGCAAAACTTTGAATCGTGTCCGCGGTTGGTTTTGTTAAAGTACAACACTCGTATGTCATGCCTTGGATCAGACTTTTATTACTGGTAACACCAACGTTGATTTCAAAATAAATCATTTTTCCGATTTTATAAAATTTTTTTGAGCCGAGTTTCCAGCCGCTCGCAGCTGTTATAGTGGGTTCCCAAGTCTCAACTGCCATTCCTGTGTTCGCCGGTGTCATATAAATCTGGTTTGCATTCAGTTTTCCATTTGTCTTAGCCGTATCATATTGGCTTTGTGTCAGGTAGTTAATTACCAAACTGTCCAGCTTTATATCAGTTGCCATAATCATATACCTCTCGTTACAATCGCGCTGATTGCGGATAATCCGCTCGGCAGCCCAGTCAGTTTTCCGTTGTTGATGCTTAGACTCAAACTGGTACTGCTTGGGCCGCCGTATATGGCACCCTTGTGGTACTTGTCGCCCTCAAACGCGACCAGGCTCGTAGTCTGCTGGCCCCAGCCACCGGAACTGGTCATGGTGCCATAGCCCCAGATCTTGATTGTCCCGTCAGTGCGCTTAAAACTAACGCTGGGGTTGGTACTGGTAATGGCATAAGCCTCCACATTGTTGTTGCCACTGCTGCCGGAACTGCTTGTTGCAGTACCTGTTACTTTTACTCCCTGTACATATGCAGTTTTGCCTTTAGCAATATCCGCTGCCGTTGCCGTAGCGTCGCCGGTATCAGCATCGTTGGTGTTGGTACCGGTGAGCTTCAGCCCGGCTTTGCTGGTAAATGTTTTGCCGGAAGTCACGTCCGCAGCGGTAGCGTCGCCAAAATTAGAGAGCATAGCCTGAGCTCTTACACGGGCTCCGTTTTTAATGAGCATGCCATTTTTGCCAGGGTCTAAGTAGTAATAGATGTAATTTGTGTTGTCGGACTTCACCTCAAAGCACGCCCAATAGCACGTTTCTCCATCGGTGTAGGTATCAACTGTACCAGTGACTTTGGCTCCCTGTACATATGCCGTCTTGCCTTTAGCAATATCACTCGCTGTCGCTGTTGCATCACTGGTATTCGTACCGCCAGAACTGCTGCTCCCGGCATAACTTCCTGTCACATTAAAAATCTTCACACCGTTTCTAATGTTACCGGCGGTCAAATTACTGTCACCTTTAATCGTCTGGGTTCCATTCAAATACTGGCCTGATGCAATGCTCTGGTCACTCGTTCCTGGCGTATAAGTCGCAGCACTCTTTTTCGTTACGCCGCTTCCCACATAAGTCTTCGATACTGCATTTACTGTAACCTGGCTCAAACCGTCATAGCCATAGTCGGCCTTGATCGTCTGTGCGCTCTCACTGGGGCTAACCGTCTTGCTCTGCAAACTCGCCCCACTGGCACCACCAGTCACAAAACCTCCCTGCATATCCACCTGCGTACTTCCTAAATAAACTCCCATATAAAAATCACCACCTGCTAATTGTCACACTTGTTGCGCCCACACTGGCTGCCGTAATGCTGATAGATTTTGCACTGCTGCCATCCCATGCACCCTGGCTTGTCCCGTTCAGGTTAATCGTCAAAGCTGCATTCACCTTGTTGGCGCTCGTTGCGGCACCGCCTGCACTGCTGGATCCAGCATAATTGTGGGTGTGGCCGCTCGCCGCCTTACCATCAATCAAACCTTTCAGTACCTTGCCCTGGTTCGCGCTCAGACTCTTATCCGTCACCGCGCTTGTAAGGTTGTCAACCACATCACGCCATGTATTCGTGTCGGTAAATTTTGCCCCTGCGGGAACATCCGAGTTGACGGAGTGCCCGTTTACTGTGGTAGAGTTACCACCGTTCGCAGGCAGAGACCCAATCCATCCTTTTAGAGCATCTTTTGAAATATCTTTGATTTTCGCAGACACATCGCCATCGTCACCAGTGGTGTAGCCAGCAATAAATTTAATTGCATCGCCTGTAATACCAGCCCCGCTATATCCGATTTTGATAGTTTTGCTCGTGGCATTATAATCAACAACACCAATCGCAGCATCTGCATTTGCCGCTTTTGTCGCATACTTAACAGATTTATTTGCATCTGCTGTATTGTCTACATTGCCAAGACCAACCTGCTCTTTCGTATGTGTATGATTTGCCGCAGCATAGCTACCCTTTGGCTGATAAGTAGCGTCGGCTTTGCCCTTGATGTAACTCCACAGAGTAGAGAATTTCACACGTCCAAAAGTATTGCCGCCTCCTGTATCCTGTCGTACAAAGTAAGTGTTATCTGTAGGAATTGCAGTCCATGTAGTTGTAAGCGTTGCCAACAGACTATTTGCCCCAGCCTCAGATTTGTCTACTTTTCCGCTAATATCTTGATGTGCGGTAAGATACTGACTGTGCGTATGATTTGCGGCAGCTTTCCCATCCACCATGGCTTTCAGCGCCTTGCCCTGCGCTGCGCTCAAACTGTCGGTCGTACTGTCGCTGGTCAAATTGTTTTGGATGCCGCGCCAAGTGTCGGTATCTGTCAGCTTGTCCTGCACCCATCCGCTCCAGGTCCCGTTTACACAATGGCGGCGGTAAGCAGCACTGTCGCTGTAAACAATTTGGGTATAATAGTTTCCACTTGCCCGGTGAATCACAATCAAGCCAAAATGGTCTACGTTGCTTGGTTTATTTGTCACGCTGTTGCTGCCGCCAGAACTGTAAAATCCCGGCGTCACCACATCGTTTAAGTTCTCATTTGTCAACACAATCATGGCGGCCTTGCTCTCATTCAGGATCTTGCCCTGGTTTGCCGCAAGGCTCTGGTCGGCCGCGCTGCTGGTCAAGTTGTTCACAACCGGCCGCCATGTGTTTGTGTCCTGTTTGGGTGGGGTGTATCCCAGTGCGTCCCTTACATTGGCCGCTGTCACACTAAGTACGCCGCTGTTGTTTGTAATGTTTGCTCCGGTTTTCACGCCGCCCAACACATTGCTGGTCGCCGTGGGCAGGCTGTATTTGTTCGCCCCCTCGGCAATCCCATCCAACTTTTTCTTATCGGCTGCGCTCATAAAGCCAGCCGCGCTCTGTGTAGCTCCCCCGTGCCCGTGGCTAATGGGCGCAAAAATGGTTTTCAGCTTGCCAAAAAAGTAGCTTAACCCCGCGTTACTCAAATATCCCACTTTACCACACCTCCTCTTGATTTAGTTTTTAAGATGCCAAAATGGTATCAATTTCAGTGTTCTGGATCGCATCAATGGTAAACACCTGGCCCAGTCCATCCCACTTCTCGCCATTCCAGGCATAGTTCATGCCATTGCCAACGTCGTATACATCGCCAATGATCTGGCCGCTGGTCGGCAGCTTGTCATAGCTTGCCACACTGCCCTTGTAACGGTACATAGCGGTAATGTCGCTCTTCAGGGCATAGGTGCTTGCCTCGCCAAAAGCATCCAGCTTCTTCTTGTCGGCAGTGCTCATCAGGCCATGGGTGCTCTGGGTAGCATCATTGTAGGTGGTGTTGGTGCTGGGGATACCCAATGCCGTAATATCGCCCTTGGCAACCGCAGTCACAGCGCTCACATGTCCAGTCGCATCCACAGTAATTTTGTACAGGCCGCTGTCATGTGCGGTATAGCTGGGGTGTACATACTTGTTGGCACCGGTAGCAATGCCGTCCAGCTTCTTTTTATCTGCGGCGGTCATCAAACCGTGTGCGCTCTGGGTTACATCGTTGTAAGTAGTATTGGTTGGGGTTGCCCAAGTGCCATCGCCGCGCAGGTACAAGCCCTGCTGCCCTTTGGCAGGTGCGTTCACCAGGCCGGAACTACCAGCCGTATCAGCAGTCGCACCCTTAAAGTTGGTATATGTGGTATCTTTGTCGGCAACCCACTTGGCCGTACCATCGGCACTCCAGCCCAGGATCATGCCGTCAGAACCACCTACCGGGATGTGCTTGTTGCCGCTTGTGGCGGGGTGTACATATTTGTTTGCACCGTCCGCAACACCGTCTAGCTTCTTCTTATCGGCGGCACTCATCAGGCCGGCGCTCGTGGTGCTTGCAGCTCCATAGGTGGTGTCCGGCGGGGTCGTCCAAGCACCGGTCGAATCCAGCCAGCGCTGCGCACCCTTCGTCGGGCTGGGCACCAGTCCGCTCTTGCCATCCGCATCAACCGTTGCGCCGCTCATCACACTGTAGGTGGTATCCTTTTCGTTTACCCACTTAGCGGTGCCGTCCGCGCTCCAACCCAAAATCTGGTTGGCACTGCCGCCAGCAGGGATATGCTTATTCCCGCTGGTTGTCGGGTGGGTATAATTCTTCAGCCCGGCCAGCTTATTCTTCTCAGCAGTGGTATAGTCGTTGGTCGAAAGTCCCTTGCCATCAATCTTATCCACCTTACCGGCCAGCAAAGCTTTAATTTTCTGCCAAAAATAAAGCAGACCGTCATAATTCAAAAATGCCATATTGTTTCCTCCTATTCGTCTTTGAATAGATTATCAATTTCGGTATTCGTAATCTCGTCAATTACAGCTTCCGGGTTTGGGGTGTTGATAATCAGTCGCCCATCTGCATCCGCCGTTACGCTCGTAATGCCGGTGCCGCGCACCTTTACCGTACCCTTTGCCATATCACCATGTTTCAGTTCCAAATTGGCTTCTGTGGCATCAGCCTTGCTGGCCCCAATCGTAAAATCAGTATCATTCAGCATTACCCAACCAGAATTATAAATATATAAATCTCCGGGCGGCAGGTAATAAATCTTCCCGGCCAGCGGGGCCAATGGCAGCTCACTCACGCGTTCCAGATCGCTTCCAATCCGAACTCGCCCACCGGCTGTGTCCCGGTAAGTGTTTCCCGTATCCAAGCAGCATACCAGCTGTCCATCCACAATAGGAGTTTTATCCAGCTGCGACTGTTGGATCTCGCATAAAGAAAGTTTTGACATCGTAAAACTCCTTTTTGTAACAATAAAAAAACCGCCTACCTGCGTACAGATAAGCGGTTTCGATTCAGTATTCAGTTTAACAAATTTTGCATTGACGGTATAATAATAGCAGAACTAAAACACCAACGTTTATCTTTTTTTCTTGCCATATCATTCCTCGTTTGTCAATACAATATAAAACCTTCGCTGCACAGTGCATGTTCTCCCACTCGCAAAACACTGGCCCTGCAGCGAAGGCTATTTTTTTATGTCAACTTGAAATAACTAACCGCTTGGCCATCTCAGCCAATGGTCTTCCAGGTAATAGCGCCCTCAACAACCTTCACGCGGGTATCCATGGCAGTGTTCAGGCCGTCAGCATACGCCTTGGCGGCATCACGGGCAGCATCAGCCTTGGTGGTTGCGTCAGCAGCGGCAGCAGCAATGGCCTCGCTCTTGGCGGCAGCCAGCTGTTCAGTACTCACCTTAGCATCCCAGGTGGCCTTCTGTTCCTTGGTCACATGGATGTCGGCATTCGCAGCGTGCGTATCCAGGGCGGTCTGCACAGCCTTGATCTTTTTGTCAGCTTCGGCCTTAGTATAAGCATCGGGCACAGCAACATACAGGCCGTCTTCCTCCAGGGTAATGGAGTTGTCAGCCTTGGCGCTCACCTTCACCTTCACGCTGATCTTATTGTCAGCAGAAACAGTAACCTCAGCGGTGGAAGTTGCCAGACCGGTGTAAACATCAATCAGGCTGCCAACCGGGATCTTGATCACATCGCCGCTGGTAATGGTCAGCTCAATGTTTTTATCCTTGGCATTATAAGTACCGCTGGTCACAACCAGATCCTTGCCCAGCGCAATGGTCAGTTCGTCGCCGCCAAATACCGGCAGCTTGATGGTGCGGGTGCTTGCGTCATAAGTCGGTGCATGCACAACGCCAGTCAGGGTGGTAGCAACGGGGTCGCCGCCCTTGGCAACACTCAGCACGCCCTCATTGTAGGTAACATCGGTAACAAACTTGCCCTTGGCATTCTCAACGGCTTCAATCTTAGCGTTGACGTAATCGGCAACAGCCTTGGTGGTCGGCACATTGTCATCGCTGGCGTTGGCAGCCGGGATCTCAGTCACGGTGGCCTTGTTCAGCTGGATATAGCTGGTACCATTGAACACATGCAGGGTAAAGTCGCTGGTGCGCACATAAACAACGCCCTGCACCTGGCCGGAACCAGGCAGGGTACTCACCAGCTTGCAGCTCTTGGTGTATTCAACTGCGCCCTTAAAAATCTGCAAAGTGTCAGTCAAAAAATACAGGGTGTCGTTGTCCTTTGCCTCCAGGGCTTCAAAGTTAGCTTTGGTGCCATAATTAAATTTTACTTCTGCCATAATCATTTCTCCTTAAATTTCATGTTGTTTTTGTCGGTTAAAATTCCTGCCAAACAAATCCAGTGCTTGCAGTGCTGAACGGTTCAACAGCAAACTTCCCGGTATCCAACAGCTGTACAATCCACGGCTCATACTTGCCCGCGGTGTTTTTAATCATTACGGTCTGCCCGGCATAAGTGTCGCTGCTGTTGTTCAGCTGTTCATTGGCTTGCCCGTTGCTGTCAAAAACACGGGTACGGGGGCGGATCGCCTGCTTGCTCTTATCGTCACGGATGTAATAAAACTCCGATGTATCCTTGGTAATAACCAGGTCCTTCTCGTCAATAATTCCATTCGTAATCGCTGTATCCAGGTTTTCCGCGTTACCATAGCCCAACTTGCTTGTGGTTGCCATTCTCCCAACTCCTTTCTCCATGTGTCGCTATATAGAAAAAATGCAGGCGGCCAAGCCTTAAAACTCAACCACCCGCATATTTCCATCAGTTGTACCATCACCGCCGCTGCCGGAACCGCCGCTGCTCTTAATCTCTACCGCATTGCCAATCGGGCTTCCGTTGGCGGTCAGCTGCAGCATGTCATTCTTGTAGCTCAGGTTGTCAGCCTTGCTGTTCATCATGGCGTTGTTCTTATCAATCATGGCCTTCAGCATGGCCTGCATCGCAATAATCCGCTGGTCCAAAGCATTCAGTGCTTCGTCCGGGATCGTGGCCGCCCAGTCGTAAACATCAATAATTTTAATTTCGCCCGGTCCAACCTTGCGGATGTACTGGGTGGTCCTGCCTTCAGTATCCATCTCAATGTTGCCAAAGGTCAGCTGGAACTCAATCACACCGGCCTCACTGGTCAGCGCTGTATCAAAGGGCAACTTATATTCCAGCTTGTTTTTATACAGCTCATCACTCAGCGTCAAAAACTCGGTGCGGTATTTCTTGCTCACCGGCAACCGGTATTCCAGCATCACCACATAGTCGCGCATGTCTTTGCCCTTATATTCCGGGTCAGCCAAAAAATGCAGGGTGTCTACCAGTTTGCTCTGCTGCATCACGCGCTCCACCACACTGGCGGTCAGGGTATTGTCCTCGTTAATCAGGATCGTGTACATTGCTCGTCTCCTTTCCGCCCACAATGTAGTCAAACTCATTGCGGCTGATTTTGCCCTTGTGCCACAGCGCATTTAGGGTCGCTTCTTTTAACCGGCGATCCAAATACAACCGCCGCAAACTCTCCACAAAGTCACTCATAGCACACCTCCTTCAATCAGGCTCAGGGTATAAGCATCAATAATAGCCTCAGGGGTTTTGGCCCCCAAGGCTTTCAGCTTGTCATATTCGTAAACACTGATCTTTTCCAACTGCACAGTATCGTATCCTGCCGCCGGAATGTTATAGTATCCGTCCACATGCCAGATGTAGCGCCCATCACTGCTCACAATTCCTTCGGCATCATCTGCTGTGCAGTTCACCATAATCCCGTGTTTCGCCTGGTATTTCACAAAACTCAGGTGGTCAAGGGTATCAATCACCTGGCCGTTATATATCACCTTGTAATACATTTCGTCCCTCAACCTCCTTTACACGCTGAACATCACGCGCACGCCATGCTGCTCATTCGGGGTAACATAGCTGTAAATCTGGCCGTCCGCTGCAACCTGCAAAAAGTAATCTGCATACTGAACATTCGGGCTGCGTGTCCAATAAGTGGTGGCCGCGCCATCATCGTCATAGCAGATTCGGCTCTGATTATCCGTCATGTAACTGATCGTTGTACCTTCATAAATATACGGCTCACTGTTCATGCTGGGGTTCAGCTCATATGCAGCCGGTATAAAGAAGTAACAATCCGCCGTCACAATTTCCTTGGATGTTCCACCCGCACTGGATGTCACTTTTACCTTTTGGATCAACTGCTGCCATCCGATCGGCAAGGCATTCGGCAGCCGCTTGTCCAGGTAGGTGCGCAGCGTTGCTGCGGGCCAACCGCCATTGTTGTAATAGCTGCTGGTAATCGGCATCTTGCGTGCCAGCGTATTTTTCGCCAAAAACGTCATTGCGCAGCGCTTGTTTGTGTTATCGCTTAAATAATACTGCTTAAATCCGCACATCTCATATTCGCGGGTTTCATGCGGCCATGCAGCCAGCTTCCGGCAGGCATTGTCGCCCAGGTCTGCATACCAAACTTTCGCCCAGTACACATCCCCCTTGGCAAACCGTTCATATTCCCCGTCATCGGCCTTGGCGCAACCAAACACCAGCGTTGCATTGGTCTGTGTAATTCGTCCACGGTTAATCTCGGTGTAAACAATGTCGTCACCGTAAATGTTAGCCGTATACACATGCAGGTTGTTTTCGCCCTTCTTGTGGCGCATTACCACCATGTCACGGGTTCCAACTGTGGCGGCTGTTGCGCTTTCGGTGCCCCAACTGATCTTGGCTCCATTATTGTTCCAAATGCGGATGCCGTTCATGCCGTTGGTTTCAAAACACTGCATCAGCACAGCATTGGCCGTATCGGTTGTGGTCATCCGGTAATCTACCGCCAGCACCCAGTCCCGGTCTTCCTTCAACAGCTGTACACCGGTGTCCACATAATTGGTGCCATCAAAGGTCTTTTTCTCGTTAATCAAAACTTTCTCTTCAATGTCAGAGTAGCTAAAGTCGTTGCCCATCGTAATGGTCACAGCGTCCTTAGGGCTAACCACCTTATTCTCCACACCAACCTTTTTCATTGCGTAAATCTCAACCGGGCGCAAACTGCCAATCTCTTTGCCGTCAAAATAACCAGAGGTATATTCGCAGCTGTCATATACCGCATTGATGTCCTTGTCTCCGTTCACATATCCGCCCTTGTCCCAATGGTCAAACAGGTAGAACTTATAGGCACCTTCCTCCGCCGTATAGGTCGGGGTATCGCCTTCGTACAACACCATGCTGCCATAAGGGGCAACTGTTTTCTGCTTCTCCGCACCATTGTTCAGGTAGCGCACGGTATACTTCCGCACACTCTCGGTATATTTGGCCGTTACAGTCTGGTTGGTAAATACTGTAACAAACTTTGTGTCCCATCCAGCATAGGTAAAATCAGTGCTCACCGTGCTCTTCTTGGTCGGCTTCGGGATCGGCTTCTCCGCACGGGTCACAGGGTCAACAGCCTTACCACCCTTGTCAATGTACTGCACATCCAAAACTGTGTGTTCGTCATCATCATTCACAAAGGTCCAGGTAAACTGTTCCACCAGCGTGTTGTAGCTGATCTTCAAATCCGGCCACTGTGCATTAAACTCTGCCAGCTTCTTTTCACGCATAATGGGTACATGCACCTTGCCCTCCAGTACAGAGTGCTCGGTGTTATAGCCGTTCTCATCCAGGCCGGTCATCGTGTACAGCCGGTCAAGCAGTGCTGTATCCTCGCATTTCCAATCAATGCCAGTCAGGCGCACGCGGTTCAAACCTGTGCATTTTTCCAACATAGCTTTCAAGTCAATGGTCGGGCAGCTTTCCACAACCAGTGTGGTCATGTTCTCATAGCCGTCAATCTTCAAATCGGTCAGGTGGTTCAGGTTCTGTGCCGTCAGGCTTGCAATCGCAGGCAGTTCAGCCTTTTCAATCTTGCCGCCCTTGGCAAACGCCACACCGGTAATACCGCTGCCGCCGGCATAAAAATCGGTCAGGTTTACACATCCCGCCAAGCTGATGGATTTCTTCAGGTTTGGCACATTCTGCAAATTCAGGTGTTCCAGCAGCGTATTGTTACCAACCGCAAAGTCGGTCAGGTTTGTGTTGCGGTAGCCTTCGGTGCCGTTGCCAACCTGCAAGTCGGTCAATTTCACACCATGGCTAAAATCAACATACCCAGGGTAAAACCCGCTAATGTCGCCAATGCTCTGCATCAGGCTGGCATTGTAAACATAAACCTCTGTATCGTTCATGGCTGCAATCGGGCACTCAATCGTGTAGGTTTGGCCGCGCTTGCCGCGCATTTTTACCGGGTTGGAGCCATACAAAACACTTACATAGGTATCTGCATACGGGCGGATATGGAACGTACCGTTCGGCTGCACACCTGTCCAGTTGGTCGGGGTATAGCCGCGGATCGTCATATCATCAGCCGTGCAGGTCGTACCGCTGTACTTGCTCGCAATATACTTTTCCTGGTACTTCTGGTACTGGCGGCGCTGGTGGCGTTTGTTGCCGTGCATCATCGGCAGGTAATTGGTCGTTCCATTGTCTTCATAGGTGCGGAAATATTTGCGCTGCATGTCCATGATCCAAAGCTTTTCGGGCTTCACATCCTGGTACGCCTCAATCTTGCGCAAAATACGGTTTGCACTCCAGGCCAAAGCGCTCTCACGGTTCAGGTACATCTTCTGCAAGTCGTCCGCAAAAAGATCTCGTACCTTGCACCACAGCTTGCTGTCTGCCGCGTTAAACACGCTCTTGGTGCCAATGGTATCGGTGTCCTCATAGCCGTAAGTCAGTGTCAATCCGCCCTCATTGTCGTTGCCTTGGCAGGTATCGTTATCATAATCCATGCAAAAATCCCAATGGATCAGATCTTCTGTGTGGGGGAACACATTCTTGGCGCGGTTATCCACCATTGTGTGGCGCTCAGTGAACAGATAAAAAAACAGCACACTGTCCTTGATGAAGTGATCCTCAAAGTGGGTCTTAAACTCTTCGTCATCTGCATTTACTACCCAGGTCAGCAAGCTCTGCCAGGCGTCCTTTGCTGCCTGTGTTTCTTCCTCGGTACACTTTTTGCTAATATAGCGGAACTCAAAGCTGTGGTCGCCGTCCCAGGTTTCCTGGCTCAGATCGTCACTCAAAAAGCGGGTCTGGGCATCGGTGTTGTTGTCGATCTCAACAATAACTTCCTTGTGGTTTTCGGGGTTCATGCCCTGGGTGTCATTGTTCTTCTTGCTGTTGCCAATATCACCGCAGGCGTAAAAATGCCACTGGCCGTCCTTAAACACCGTTGCGTTCTCCACGTCCGTCTCCTGGATAAACACCACGCACGGGTAAAACGCCATCGTGTCGCGCACCTTCGGGTTCTCTTTCTTTGCCTGGCGGGTATACGGGTTAAACGTGTTGTAATCATCTGCAATGCAGGCGTTGTTTGCGTTTTCAGAGCTTGCAATGTTTACCTTGATATTAAAATATTTCTCCGGGATACTGTTCTCGGTCAAGGTATAGGTGCTGCCGGTGCTGTCGTCGCCAAACGTAAATCCGCCGGAACAGTTAATATCAATGTTTCGGCCGCTCTCGCCATACGCATTGGAGCTGGTGCCCTGGCCTTTATGGCTGCCGGTCGCGGTCCAGTTATCCTCCACAGCGCGTCCGTTCTTGTAAATCTGCTGGATGGTGGTATTAAAAACCTCATTCTTTTTGCCGGTCGTAAAGGTCGGGGCGCTGATCTTGATAATGCGCAGGTCCGGGCACTTCTCGGCCAAAAGGTCAGCATCCAGTTCGCCGCTCACATTGGTAATATCGTTGCGGTTATAGCGTTCAATCATCAGCTCGGCGTTCTTGGCATCCGCAATAAAGTTGTCCAGGATCTCATCGTCCGTCAGCTCCATGCCGTAGGTTTTCATGCGGTATACCTGCACATCACAGTCCGCAGAGCCAATCGTAATGCCAACCGGACTTGCCTGTGTAAAGTTGTCGCTTGCATCGTACAGTTCCACCTTACAAGGGATACCGTCGCACCATAGCACCATCTCTTTATACTTGCTGTCCGGCAAAATATTGAACTCAAACTCCAAAAAGTCATCTTCGCAAATCGGCAGCTCAATGCGGTTCTGCTGGCTGGTCAGGGTAATCTTCTGTGCCTGTACCGTCAAACCAACGTTGCCATTTACGCAGGTTAGCGCCGTAGCATCGTAGTCTCGCACATTGGTGGTCTTAAACACCAGCTTAAAGTTCTTACCCTTCTTTTTGGCATCGTCCGCAAACAGCTTATAATCCAGCGTGGCGGTAGTTCCGGCTTTCACGCAAAAATAAGTATCGCCGTCCTCATCAATCTGGTAGCCGCCATTGCTCCAGTCAAAGTTGTCGCTTACCGTCATCGCGGTATTGCCATCGGTCCACAGGCGGTTTTCGTCCGCATTGGTTCGGCCAGCCGGGTTAAAGTCAAACATCAGGTTGGTTTTCACCGGCTCAATGTTAATACCCAGCTCGGTAATTTTTACATTGATGGTCTTTACCGTCTCGCCGCAAGTAATGGTCAGCACATGGCTGCCAATCTCACTGCTCTTGTACGTCCAGGTCTGTTTGGTACGTCCTACCGTCAGCTTGCTGGCAACAATGCCATCCACAGCCAGGGTCACATTGGTGTTGCTGCTGGCCGGGTCATACACGGTATAGCCAATCGCAACATTGCTGTACTGCTTGGCACTGTAATCCAGCACGGCACAACTGATAATCGGGGTATTATTGCCCTCTTCCACCCACATAATATCGTGGCGCAGGGTGTTGCTTGTCACCTGTTTGCCATTGATCTCCGCCGTCATGCTCACTTCCAGCAGGTGGCTGCCGTGCTTCTGGGTGGGCAAATTGTAGGTCATCTGGCGGCCTGTCACTGCAGTGCTTGTTCCGCCAATCGCCTTGCCATCCAACTTAAAGCTGATGTTTTTGGCAATATTGCCATACGGAGTAAACCGGTAAGTTACTTCGCCGGAATAAAAAAGAGAGTCATCAAAAACACTCTCCAAATAAAACTCAACAACATTAACCGACCAGTTCTTGCTGCCCACACTGCCCATGCTGTCCGTAACCTGCAGCCGCACGGTGTTGTCACCGCTGTGCAAGTATTGCGTCACATCAAAGGTGTTCTTGCCCTGGGTAATGGTCGTGGTTGCCACCTTGGTGTTGCCCACATACCAGTTGCCAGTTGCATTGCCAGTGTCATCGCCAGCATTGTCCACACTCGTAAACTTAAAGCTGATCAATGCACTGTCACCCTGAACTACCGTCAGGCTGCTGTCACCAATTCGTTCAATGGTAATGGTGCTGGTTGCCTCACCGCCGCCACCGCCGCCACCTTTAATGGTAACAACAGTCTTGGTTGTGCCGTCTTCCAACAGGCTCAAATGACCGTCATCACTGGTGTAAGTAATGTCGTACTCATGGCCGTTGCTGGGCTTAATATCTTTGATCTTTTCCTGGATTTCTGCAATGTCGCTGTTGGCCGTATCCACACTGCCCTGCAAAGCTGTCACGGTATTCTTGGTCACAGTCAAATCATTGGTAAATCCATCCAGAGCAGTTTTGTCCGCCTTATCAGCCAGCAGTTTGTTGGTTGCTTCCTTATTATAATAATCACTCTGCAAGGTGTTCGGCAGGTCGCCCACACTATCCTGCAAAGCTTTCACAGCTTCGTTGTTGCTGGTCTTGTATTCATCCAGCGCTGTGCTTACCGGGTCTACCGCCGCGCTGATCTTAGCATCCACCGTCTTGCCATATGCGGTCGTCCACTCTGCGCTGGGATCGGTGCTCAAGGTTACAGTTTTAATCACTGCATCGCCGTTATAAAATGTTAAAGCACGAGTGCCCGCATCATACGCACAGTTAAAAGCCGCCAATCCGTCGATTCCAGAAATCTTGCCTTCCAACAGTGTAACAAAGCCATCCACTTCTTCCTTGTTATAATACTTGGCAAGCTCCGTGGTCAGCTCAGTTTTCTTGGTGTAGTTGGTGTCAAGGTCACTCTGCAGCTCCTGTTTAATTCCTGCTGCCGCATTCTGGATCTTATTATCCACACCCGCCGCAGCGTTGGCTGCATCCTGGGCGCTGGCCTGTGCGGCACTGGCATAGCTGGAAGCCTGGCCAACCTTCTCGTCCATCAGGGCAACAAAGCTTGTGTACCAATCTTTGTCCGGTTCCACCATCTTGGTGCCACTCAAAGCCTCCAAGATATTCAGCTCACCATTTGGTCGTGTGCGCCACATATAGGTTTCGCTGCGTTCATTTACACCGGTTGCAGTGATCTCAAAGCGCACTGTCCCCTTCTTGCTTGTCACACTATTTGTAACCAGCCAATAGAACCGGATCGTATCCTCGTTGTAGGTAACATTGATCGGCGTGGCATATGCTTCCTGCCCGTCCACATTCAGGTAATGTACTTGCAGCATCATCTGCATCAAATCAATGCCGTCATATCGCCGCGGCATCTTAAACGGGATCACCTGGCTGTTGGTTTCCTGGGTAATGTTGATCTGGCTCTCGTCCATCACAACACTTTTCATCTCGTCAATGGTCGAAAACGCATCGTCATTATATTGGCTGTACCACAGGTATTTTTCACTGCGGGTGTAGCCGCCGTCATCATTGGCCTGCGCCTGTGGCATATCAACTACCGCGGCCATGGGGGCAGCCTCAGCCTGCAATGCCACTGGCTCTGCTTTAGCCGCCATCTCAGCCGCCATCCGTTTCGACTCTTCAAAACTTAATGCCATGTTTTCCTCCTCCCCTTTCTATTTTCAAACAAACAATACAATATGGGCGTGGCACTTATCGCCATCGCTGTTCAGCTTCACGCGCCATTGGGTGTATGCTGTGGATGTGTTCAAAGCCTGCTGCTTGTATACAGCCTGCAGTCCGCTTCCGCTGTCCCACACATCCGTCCAGTTGCTGCCGTCGTTGCTGGCCTGTACCCACACTCGGTTAAGTCTGTTTTCTGTTCCGGTCTTACTCACACTGACCACAACCCATGCGTGCTGGCAACCGCCAGTCGTCACCACGTTGCTGTAATGGTCGCCGGTGGTTGTATCCTTATCAATCGTTGCAATTCGGCTTCCGGCTTTACCAGTCAGGTCAGCAATGCTTTCGCCGTTCGCAATCTTATCTTCTGTGCAGCCAATCCCTTTGCGGAAATCGGCCAGGTTCACGCGCACTTCCGGTGCCCAAAAATTGCCGTCACTTTTGTATGCACCCTCGTCAATATTACGCAGCGCAAAATACTCGCTGTCGGTTCCAAACCCCATGTCATGGGCAAAGCCGTAGCTGCGCCTGGTCAGGGTGCCCTGCGTGCAGTTGCCATTTTTGTCAATAAACTTTCTATCGCTGGCCACATCATTGGCGGTTGCCGCAGTGGTGGTATCATCCTCCAACAGGGCTTTGGCCGCCGTGCTTGCGGTTCCCCACAGCCACATCACGTTATCGTAATAGCAGCCACTGTAAATATCGTTGGTTTTCTGGTTATCTGTGGCTACACACAGCCGGGTCACACCGTCCTTTTTCTGCACGGTCATCTTGGTGCTCTCGCGCTCGCCGCCCTGCAGCTGGGTCGTGGCAGAATAAGTCTTGATAGATCCTTTCACCAACTTGCCATCTACCCAGGCGGTTTTTCCTTCCAGGATAGATTTTTCATCCGCAGTGCCCGGCGTATTGCTGTCCAGCCCGCTTGCGCTGATCGCACCGCCGCTGTAATAGCCGGCCTTGATCTGGTAGCTCTCGCCGTTGGCCAACTCTGCCGTTACAGTGCCGTAATTCTGCATGGTGCCGGTTTTCAGGGTTTTGTTCTTGCTGTAAAATGTCTGTCCTGCCAGCACCTGGTCCGGCAAAGCAGTCGTGGCAGCCAGCTTGGAAGCCCCAATGCCGCTGCCGTTAGTAAAATTTACAATGTTTCTCCGCGTATCGTACTGAAAAATCACCCACTGCCCGGCACCAATCGCACCGTCACCCAGTTTCTCTGTGCCGCAGTAGGCGTTGCTGGTCATATCTTTGCCATTGATCACCAGCCTGTGCCCGTCATTGAACGCTGTGGTAAAATATGCTTTGCCGTTAGCTGCGTTGCTGTAACTGCTGCCGCTCTTGCATGTTAGGGTATGGGTTCCGCCGCTGTAACTGTAGCTGTATTCATGGATCATCATGTCGGGGTCAAACTTGCCGTCAATGATGTAATTCACCGCTCCGGCATAGTGCTGTTCCAGTGCAGTAATCGCATGTTTCACATGGTTAATGTCCGCCGCTTTAATAATGTATTTGCGCAGGCCGCTGTTCTGGTTCAGGTAATTGCTGGCCTCGGTATACTTGCCGTCTGCCAGGTACTTGGTGTACTGGGCTGCCGCTGCGGCATGGCCGCTGTCCAGGTCGGCATTGTCTTCAAACGTATCAATACCTTCCGGGAACTTTGTATAGGTATCTGCCATTGCTTATCACTCTCCTGTTTCATCTTTTACAGGGTACGGGTAATACGGGTAAAACCTCATCAGCGTCACATCCATCGTTCCCTGCCCCAAGCTCTTATCAATTTTTTTAATAATAAATTGCACGGCTGTCTTGCCGCCCATGTAACGCGGGCAGTATTCAACCTTGGTGTTCACATCCAGCCACGGTACCAGCAGCATTTTCACCGTAATGCTGTCGGTCAATCGCGCCCGCTTCCATAGCTCGTATTCGGCCACATCCAAAATGCCGTCATCTGTGGTGTAATTGTCGTATTCACCGCCGCTCAAAACCACATTGCGCCGTCCAATTCGTTCAATGCTGAACGGGCTGTTCAAAAACTGGTCGTCCTCCTCATACCCTTCAATATCTGGGTTGGCGGTGCTCACAACCTCCAAATTCTGGCAGTTCTCGGTTTCTTTCAGCTTGTCCAGCTCTTCCTCGCTCGGTTTTGCATCTTTCAGCATCACCATGGCGTGCGGCTGTACCTGCCCATAAAAATAAAAGCGCCCTTTGCCGCCATTCTCATTCGGGGAATAATCGGCATCGTAGCGCACCACATATTGTACTTTTGGTTTCATGCAGTCCTGCTTGGCCTTTTTGTTGTTGCCGGCTTCATCTGTGCTGATGGTATACAGGCTCAAAACATCGGTCACAACCGCATCGCTGCTCTCTGTTGCTTTGGCGCTGATCTTCATCTGGTACCCTTTGTCAGCATCGTACAGGTCGGCCACATTGTCCGGCGGCGTAAACAAAATCAGCTTCTTACCACTCAATGCCAACCCAACCACATTTAATGTTATGGTTTTCTTTGTCGTGTCCACCACCAGGTCTGTGCAGCTCACATCCGGGCTTGCCGCAGCGCCAAACACCTCTACGCAGTTTCGCACCTCGCTGTAATCCACCGTTGCGTCTTCGCTGATGATCAAATCATTGAACACATCAGCATTCAGCACCAGCGGGTCATCCTCACAACTTGGGATCTGCTGGCATTTGAACACATCATCCTCAAAAAATATTTCAAACGGGTAATACAAATCCCGCAGCTGTGTCAAAATTGTCCACACACTGGTCGCCGCATCAAACTCCTGGTCATAAGGGATCGTTCGGTTCCAATATTCTACAAATACTTTGTTAATCCCCACTTCCTGTAATAGCTCCACCATCGCCCTGCGGATTCCGCCCCCGGCCTTAAACACGGTCTTAATGCCTGTCAGCTGTCCGGCCAACGTGTCATTCAGCATTGCCGTCAGGTCCATGCAGTTAATGGTCAGGCTCCGGGTCTGCGTGTCATAGTTGTATCCGTTCTGGCTGAACACGTATACTCCCTGGCTGTACCAGATAATATCGTTCAGCATCGGGGTCTTCACACCAATGTAAATCCAAACGTACTTGTTCATCCACTCGCTCTCGCTGTATTGGCTGATCGCATGCTTTTCGTCCAGCACAATGGTCGAAGTGTACGTTCGCCGGATGTCCGCATCTGCATCTACGGAAATTCTTCCCTCGGTCGTAATGCCCTGCAAACTGTCAATCGTCTTCATCCGGTCGTTCAGCAGGTCAATGCGGGTGTACAGCTCAATGTTATGGGAGTATAAGGTTCGTATGTCTTCTGTGCTTGGCACATACATCGCGCATCAACTCCCTTCAATATCTTCTGCAATAAACCCGTTGCGGTACAAATCGGTGCTGCTCTCCAAGCTGCCAATCTCCACAAAATCAAACGCCACGGCAACCTTGTCATAATGGTCACTGTAGCTGATACTCGGCTGGTTAATAATGTTCGCCATCCAGCTGCGTCCGTCAAACAACTTCAAGATCTTCGGCTTCTTGTTGGTACACCAGTCCACAAATTGCTTGCGGTATCGGGCACCGCCATCCCCGTCATAATCATCCGTGTCAAAACTGTATTTCAGCACAGTGGCCGTAAAATTGCCTTGCTCATAGTTCAGGTCGCTACCGTAAATCACATACGGGTAACGGCTGCTCATAGTTTCTACCACACTGTTTGGCTGTGTTCTGGTCGTGCTGGTCACGCTGGCATCAAATAACAGGTGGTAACTAATGTCTCCGTCTGTCAGCACCGCACCGTCAAAGCTGCTCAAAATCTTGTTCGTGAACATGTCCTGCTCGGCATCGTCAATAATCGGCACAAACGCATACTCATACTCGGTGTTGCGCCCGTCTGCGTACCAATCAATGTGTACCCAGTTGTTCAGTTCTTTTTCCCATTCCTTCAGGGTTTCATCATTCACCGGGGTTGGCCGGTGCTTGGTCGCCAGGGTGATCCAGTTGTAGGTTCCAACCCGGCGTCGTTTTAACCGCATCTCGCTGATCTGTTCCGCCCGGTAGCGCAGGTTTCCGCCCAGGGTATCACCGTTAAAAGCCGCATAAATGGCCGTTTGGGCCTGCCATCCATTGTCCAGATTGTACTTGCCATAATCCTTGTCGGCATCGCGGCTTAACAGCAGGTCGTCATAAACACCGTTCTGCAGCTTCAGCACATTCAGCGCCTCATTATATGGCGGGTATGGCAAAATCGCATTCTGCCCCATCAAAATATCGGCTCCCACAATCATTCCATACCCCTCCTTTACTCCCAGCGCAGCTCAAACAGGCCGTCCTGGTTTTTCAAATACACCTTAAACCAACCATTTGGCGCACTGGTTTTTACATTGCTCTGCAAACAGTATCCGCCGCAGATCAGTTCCAGGTAATAACATGTTTTCTTTTCGTTCGTCTGGTAGTTGTAGGCATTGCTGCTGTAATCGTCCGCAATATCGCGGCGGCACAAAAAAAGCTTCAAAGCATACGGATCTTCATCCATTGTCGGCATGCTGATCCCGTTGCTCCGTTTGTTCCATAGCCCAATTAGCAGCTTGTTCCAGCGGTCGCTTCTCATGTTCAGCCCCAGGGCATAGCTGCTGTCCACCACGCTTCCTTCTTCCACATGGCTGCCCTGTACCTTAAATCCATCTTTGAACGTCATGTCGGCCTTAACCGGGTCGGTGTCGTCCACTGTCAGGTCTACTGCCTGGTCCCCGGCCGATCCGCTCACATAGTGGTAATCATCCTTGTTGTCGTTGCGGTCCTTGCCCTCAATCGTCACAACATAAGATTTCACCCAAATGCAGCCCTCTTCATAATGGTTTTCCAGCGCCACAGCCGCATAGCCGTCACCGCCCACATAGCCAATCAGTAGCTCACAAAATCCAGTGTCCAGCTTCATTCCGTGCTGGGTAATGCCCTGTGCTCTGGCGTAATAAGTCGTGTCATTGCGTAAGTTGCTGATGATATACGCCTTGTCCGGTACCCGCAGCGTCTCGCTGCTCTTCACCAGGCTCTTGCTGGCATCATACAGTTCAATCGTATATTCGTTCAGTTCTTCGCCCTGGGTGCTCTCGTATTGCACTGTAAACTCAAAAGCACTGTATTCAATGTTGGTTTTGTCCTTGGTGCTGATTTCTTTGAACTTAAATACCGGTGTCTCCACACAATAAAACAGCAAGATGTCGCTCCATTCACTCCACGCACTGTCCTGGCCGCACACCCGTACTTTAATGCCAAACGCCGCGCTACTGTTTGTAATGCTGCTGGCCTTCAAAGTAAACTCGGATCTCTGGGTACTCACCTCACCACTCTGGTAAGTTGGGCTGCCCAGTTCCTCTGCACTCATAGCATTGGCCCAAATTTGCGCCTCCACCTTGGTAATCACACCAATGTATCGGAACCGGAATGTATAATCTTTTGTCGCATCAAATGCTGATACGGTATATAATGCTGGTTTGCTCATCCTCCCGCCACTCCCCTCCCTCTCTAAACAACAAAAGCCGCCCAACCAATCAAGGTCAGGCGGTTATTCTCATCTTTCAATAATGCTATTAGCTTATATTTATTTTACGTTTTCTTCCGGCTTATCCTCTGCTGCATCTACCGGCGCACCCTCAACCTTTTCTGCCGCAGCCTTCTTAGCCGCTTCCATCTCTTCTTGTATCGCGCTCTTGCGGATATTCTGCACATCACGCAGCAAACTCTCCAAAATCAACTCCACTGCATACGGCGGCAGCCCAACCTGGTTCACACCGTCACAAATGTAAGTCTTCAACTGTTCACATTTCAAATTAAAATTTTCCATCATAAAATCTCCTCGTTAAAATTAAACCAAAATGCCGCCAATAAACCGCAGCCCATGCTGTTTCAACTTCACATCTGTTACATAACCCTGCGCATTTTTTACAAGCTCAATACCATAAATAAACGGTACAGCCTGGGTATTTGCGTCAAGAGTGGTTACTTCTTTACTGCCGTCCCAGCCTAAAGTTTGGCCGCCCCAGTTGGTAGTGCCGTCATAGATATACATAGAGTTGCCATTCCCATATAGCTGAACATTGCCTCTAAACTGTGTGGTTGAAAAACCAATAACAAATCGTCCGGAAGTATCAGACTCCTTTTGCGCAGTTAAGGTTCCAATAGCATTATTAAAAGTAATCCGTTCTGTACTCAGTCCAGCTTTAGAAAGCGATGACATGGATGATGAACTGGTAACTTCTCCGGCTCTGAATGTAATAGAAGAACCATCTAATATCATTGTATCTGTGTGAGTAGTGGTTTTTTCTATATCATCATACTGGTATGTATCAAGCTTTAACATAGCATCTGCAATCTGCACCACATTTTCTGTGCCATATGTTTCATCGTAGCCGCTCAATCTGGCAAGCGTATTATCCCCAGACTTAATAATAATAGAGTTCTTATCCAATGTGGTGACGAACTTGTTATCCGTAGTATGTATTTCTGAATTGTCCAAATCAAAATATACACTGCCATCCTTTGAACTGATCTTACCCGTCTTAATCAGGTCAGAATTGATCTCACCAGACTTAATATAGGTCGCATTAAAGTACACATTGCCATCCTCAATAAACATACCTTGGCTTTTACCATGGTCGGTCAACCGGTTAAAGATGTCTTCCTGTGTCAGTGTCTTATCAACTTCATTCATCACTTCATCTTTATTCGTGTAATTATCTTTTTTCGCCCAGTCCTCGGCAGCATAAGCCTCCCCCACTTTTTTCGGGGTTGTACAAACAAGCACTTCTGCCCCCGTGTACCACAAATCACCTTCGTCATACGGTGGGTCGGGGTGTTCGTCCTTGCTGGCATCTGCCGTAAACACACGCCGCTTTCCATCCGCCGTATCCTGTGCCTTGCTGGCCGCCTCAAGTGCATTGGTTACATCCTTGTCCTGCACCAGCTCCCACTTGTAGCTGCCATCGTCACCTTTCATAAATCGGTATGCTTTGCCTATCTCAGTGTTATAAAACAGGTCATCCACATGTTTTTCTTTTTCTTCATCTGTCGTCCAGCTCTTAGCCGGCTCGTTATCCAGCGTGGGGTCATAGGCGTAAAAATACTGCTCGGCCTTGCTGTCAATCTGGTCCTGCATATCTTTTGTTACGCCATCCACATAATTTTTCATGTCATCTTTGCTGGCGTAACTATCCTTTTTTACCCAGTCGCTGGCATTATATTTATCACTGGCCGTGCGTGCTACCGTACAAACCAGAATGTCTTCTCCATTAAACCATAAATCGCCCGCATCATACGGCGGCTCCGGGTGCTCCCCTTTGCTTGCATCAGCCGTAAATACCTGGCGCTTACCATCTCCGGTGTCTTGTGCCTTGCTTGCGGCTTCCAGCGTATCCAGTGTGTCCTTATCTGTCACTTCTACCCAACTGCCGGTTTTTGTTTCCTCGTCATATGTCCACTGCCAGCCTTTCTTGCTGTCGGTGTTATAAAACAAATCGCCGTTGTGCGCTTTCTTTGTGGTGTCGTCTTTCCAGCTCATAGCAGGCCAGTTCTCAAGCGTCGGGTCATAGTTATAAAAATACTGTTCAACCTTGCCGTCCACCTGTTCCTGCAGCTTGTCAACCTTATTCACATAATCTTTCAGGTCTTCCTCAACCTTATCCTGCTTCAACAGGTTCCGGTCAATTTCATATGGCTTAATGTACAGCCGCTTAAAGTCATTCTGCGGGGCAATCACAGCCACGGCATCGTTCATCTGGAACAGCGCATTACTCGCAATGGTATATTCCTTGCCAAAAGCCGCCACTACATAGCCGCTGTGGTCGTCCAGCACCTTCACAATCGTGCCAACAGCTGTACGGTCAAACTTGGCATTGCTAATCAGTCTCTCGCAGTAACGCTTCACCTCTTTTGCCAGGTCCTTCAGCCCCGCAATGGCATCATCCAATGTGTTCTTTGCCATAGCTTTTCCTCCAAAATAAAAAAGCCGGGCAGCCACATAGGCTACCCGGTGTATCGTCATCGGTATTATCGCTTAAACCAATATTTTTTTACATCTGATTTTTCATCATAAGATAATTCAATATACTTGATTTTCTCTCTTGGTATTGCAACAATCTGGTCATCTATCGTAACAAGTTCATGGCCATGGTCATCTGTCACAGTATACTCTGATAAGAACAGCATATTCTTTTCAGTTGCCAACCCTGCATAGTAGCCCTTAAACCCATTCTCGTCATTTGTTGCTACCATCATATAGGTGCCAAGCTCATAGTCAATAATATCTTCCCATACATCACTACTTGGGGACCACTTGAATAATTTAAGTAGCACCCGTTTAACCTTTGTGCTTCTGCGTAAGATAGATAAAATTGCACCAAGAACACAGGCCACAATGTACTGTAACTTCTTGGTCGGCACTACCTGCATAAGCAAAAAACTAATTATCACAGAATAAATCAAGTAGTGCTGCGGCAACTGTTTATCCAGCAACCGGTTGTAAACCCATAACATTAACACGCCGGGCACTACATACTGCAAAATGTCAGGTATCATAGCAACCAGTGCATTTAAGTATTGTGTTATCTCCATAAAATTACTTCTCTTTTTGGGCGTTTTTATCCTGCCAGGTTTCTTTGTTTTTATTTTCTTTGGCCTTATGGGCTTCCGGGTTAAAAGTAAACTCCGTGTTCGGCTTGTTTTGGCTCTCAGCCTTTGCCATCAGTACAACACTTCCCACCTCATTATAATAGGGTCATTATACCATACAAAAAGCCGGACAACAACAATCTGTTACCCGATGTAAATTGACTTAATTATATAAGGGACCTAACCGCTGATTCCTCTCGGTTGGTTTCCCTCTGTCCTGTTTGTAATTACCGCTTGCTGAACTCCTGCGCCATAATGGAGCCAATGTTCTGGTGCAAAATGCGGCCAAAATTCTCAACGTCATTCACACCGTTCATCACAATGTTAATGTCGCCAATGTGTACGCCGCTGCTGCCAGCACTGGCCAACTCAGCGTTCACATTCCCCATCCGCTTCAAAATAGTACTCTCCACAAAAGCTTCCGGGTTAATTGCTGCGCTAAACAGCCGGCGGGTCAGGTTTCCCGGCACAACGCCGTCCCCAACCTCCAGGCTGGTATAGCGTCCGGCTTCCGGCTGCCGCACAACAATCTCAGGCCCAGCCTCATCAACATGCGCACGTTCAAAGGCCGCAACGTTCATAATGCCGGTTGCATGGCTGGATGTACTGCTGGATTTTGTCGTTTTCACTTCGGCCTGGGCAGCCTTCTTTTCCTTATCCAGCTCATCGCTCTTGGTTTGGTACTCTTCCTCAACAACCTCAATCTTCAAACTTAAATCATTGATCTCAGCAGTTTTTTCTTCAATCTGCCGCAAAATATCAATATAGTGGTTCTTAAAGTCGTCAAGTACATCCGTCCGCTGTCCCAGGATCTTCTCTTCCCAGTCCGCCCCAAGCCGTGCCACCGTGTTAATCCGGTTCTGCTCCGTCTCGTAAGCGTCCGCAACCTCTTCCCACTTGCTCTTATAATCTTCCAGCTGGTCAATCAGCTTCTGGTTTTCCTTAATCTGGTTTTCCACATGGTCAGTGTTGCTCATGTTGTTCATGTAATCAGTTGTGATCTTATCAATCATCGCCTGATCCATGTTCAAGATCATCTGGTCTGCATTAGCGCCGTACAGCTGCCGCAAAATCGCAACGTTTTTACTGTTGGTGTATTCGTTCTGGCCTTCACTCAGCTTATCTTTGTATTCATCATAAGCGTCAATCTTGTCTTGCAGTTCCTGCTTCTTGTCTTCCAGCTCTTTTTCAAGCGCGGCCTTCTGGTCCTCCAGGGCCTTCTGGGCATCCTCCTGCTCTTTCTGGCGCAAAGCATCGTTGTAATCTTCTTCGGTGCTCTTGACCTCGCTCTCGTCAGCCTCCCAAACAAAGCCTTTGCCTTCACGATATACACGCACGCTGCGGTTCGCTTTGGCTGCATCCATGGCCGCCTTTTTGCGGGCAAGCTCAATCGCCTTTTCCTGGGCATCGTTGGTTTCGTTCAGCTTATCCAGCTCATCCTGCAAAGCGTCAATCCGCGGCTGGTAGCTGTCGTCCAGCGCCTCCTGCTCCTTCTGCAAAGCTTTCGTCCGCTTTTCAATCAGGTAGGTAGCGCCGTTCATAGCGGCATCAAGGTTGTTTTTCTCGTCTTCCAGCTGTTCTTTCAGGTCGTCCCACTGGTGTTCCAGTCGGTCAATTTCTTTGTCAATCCTGGCTGTTATGGTTTTAACAATCCCGTCAAGTGTCTTTTGCTCGCTTTCCAGGCTGTCCTTAATGCTCTCCAGCTCTTTCTTCTGCTTTTCCAGCGCCTTTTTCTGGGCCTCATAGGCTTCTTTTACAGCATCTGCTTCCGCTTCAATCCGTTCAAGGTTTTTCTGTGCCGCCTCAGTTGCCGCCGCAGTAGCAGTAGCGGCCTTTGCATTTTTCTGGAACGTTGTACTTGTGGCCGGATTGTTTTTTGGAATGTAACCACCGCCGGTAATCGTTCCAACGCCTTGATCGTAAGCGTTACCCTCCGCCATAGCCATTCCGCGTGCGCCCACAAAGCCATTTTTCAGCAGTTCTTCGCTCTTTTGGTGGTCAAACACAATCGCGTCTTTGGGTAGGTTCACAAACTCAGCACCATGCTCGCCAACCGTGTACCACTTGCCGCTGTGCGGGTTTACTACCACTTCATAGCCAAGCTCGCCAACCAGTGCTCGTTCAGCTCTAGCTAGTCCGCCATTGGTACCAGCCGCATTGGCGATTCCAGTACCAGTTGTTCCTGTTGTGTTCCGTTCGGCATAGCTTTTGGGCACGCTGGGCACAGGAGCTGTAATGGTTGTCTCGCTTATCTGGTTCATCAGGTCTCTAACGGTACCCAGTTTTCCCAATGCTTCGGTGGTATTTAGATCCAAAGTGTACGGGGTTAGGAGCATATTGGTGATATCGGTAACGGTATCCTTCGTTTGACTCAGCTTATCTTCGCTGTCATCCGTTTCAACGTTCAAGATCTTGGCATCTTTCAGCGTCTGGGTAATCTCTTCTGTGCTCTTACCGGCATCTTCCAGCCCCTGGGCATACACTTGGATCTCAACCTCAGTCGGTGCGCCCAGTTTTTCTTTCTGGGTATTCAAGTCGGCCAGCTTATCCTGGGCGGCCTCCAGCTCTGTCGCAACGCTAAAATCACCGCTGTTAAATCTCTGGGTCAGGTCATCAACAGTCTTTTCAGCCTCCGAAGCGTCAATCCAAAGCTGTACACGGCCATTCTTGTTCAGGTTGTCTGCGGCTTTATCAAGCGCACTCTGTAGCTCCTCGGCTTGTCCGTCAAATGTGCCCCCCTGACTGTTCATCTGATCAACAGCATCTTTGGCTTTCTCATAAGCGTCAACCAGTGCGTCTACATCAGTGTTATCAATGTTTCCCTTGATGTTTTCGATTTTCTCATTAACTTCTTTGAGCTGGTCATTCCATTCTTTGTAACTGTCAGAGTCAGGTTTAACGCTGTCCATTTTTTCCTGCAGCTCGTCAGCCTGCATTTCAAGGCTTGTCAGTGTCTCGCCAAAGAACGCATCATCCCAGTTAAAGTCAAATCCGTATTCCTGTAGCTCGCCAAAAATAGCCCGCACCATATCCGGTGTCAGCTTCATGGCGTCACAAAAATCGTCAATGGTCTTTTTGCCCGCAATGGCCACATAACCGCTGCTGTCCTCTTCCATTAAGCCGGCCTTAACAGCATCATTCAAAAAGTTGGTAATGCCCTTGCTGTCATCAGTCAGGTACTTTTTCAGTGTGTCAACATATTGCTGTACGGCATTTTCGTCAACACTTTTCGGCACCAAAAACTCAACAGCAGCCTTATATTTCTGCGTGCCGATCTTACCGCTCTCCAGCGCGTCCTTAATCGCATCGTAAGCCTTGATCGCATCGTCATACATGGTGCCGGCTTCCGTAGCGTTCTGGGCATTCAGCCAATCCTGATAAGCCCCACTCACCTGCACTAGCTGGCTATACAACACCTCATAATTCTGGCACTGTTCCCGTAGCTTCTTGTTTTCTTGCTCACGGTTGCTGATGGCTTCTTTCAGCGTGCTCTGCTGCTCTTCACTCAGGTCGTTGTTCTTTTTCAACGCGTCATTCAAGCGGCTCAATTCCTGCTTGTTCTCGGCATATTTCAGTTGTGCCTGGCTTCTTGCAACTCGGACGGTGGCTTTTGCTTCCTCAATTTTCTTGTCGGTTAGCTCTTTAGCCTTTTCCGTGTTAATCTGTATTGTGCCGTTTACATATTCCAGGCAGTCTGCGTAATCCTTGTTCGCATCGGTCAGCGCCTTAAAGTTTTCGGCCGTCACGCCAACGCCGGTGGTCTGCGCCTGCAAGGCGGCTGTCACAGCAGAAATTGTCGTAGTAACATTCTTTACAGCAGTATCCGCATCAATGGTCACGCTGTTAGCTTCTACGCCAGCTTTGCTCAGCGATTCCAGCTCATTGATAACATCTTCAATGGTAAAGCCGGCGTCCTCCATCTGCTGGATGAATTCTTTCAATGCTTCAATGTCAATGTTGCCAGAGAATAGGTCGTTGAAGGCATCATTATCGGCCATAGCAAATAGTGTTTCAAGCGAAACGCCGGCCGCGTCAGCCTTATCCTTCAAGGTGTTAAAGATTTCAGCCGCTTCAGCTGTTTTTGCAAGCGGAATCTGGAGATCGTGCATGCTCTTTCCAGCATATTTAGAAGTTGCACCATCCCAATCTTTAGCAATCTTTTCAGCAGTAGAACCAGCAATGGCTGCAACATCTGCCGCGGTTAATTCTGCTCCGTTCAGTATCTGTCCTTCAACAGCGGCAAGCATGTTTTTAATATGAACAGTCTGGCCATCAATCTCTTCATCAAGACCCTGTGCGTCCAATTTTAACAAATCTTCGGATTTCCATGGGCCATTTTCTCCAGCTTTCTGGATCAAGTCATAGATGTAGTTATTCAATACATTGCTTGTCAATGGTCTTGCGCCATCATCTGTTTGCAAAATGGGCGTGTAAGCGATTTCAAGCTCATGATCGTCACCTACATCAAAGGCGTTGGAAGAACCAACAACAGTGCTAAAACTTCCTTCCTCAAAGGGTTCTTTTTGCTCTTTTACAAAGTCGGAATAATTCTTAAGGTTTTCCGCTGTCCACTGGATGATCTGGCGGTTTTTGTTACTTACATTACCGTATTTTTCAGCGGTCCCGGTAACGACCTCTTCAGCTTCGCTGGCTTCCTTTAGCGCCTGCCTATAGTCGTCAACTCCACTTGCAATATCAGGAAAATTGCCTGCCACGTCCAGCATCTCTGCTAAAGATTTCTTTGAATCATCAGCCTGTGTTTTCAGCGTACTCAGCGCCTTGGCGGAACTTTCAGGAGCATCTTTCAGTTTGCTTACAACATCCGCATACTTGCTGTCATTAAAGTTCTGCTCAAACCAACTGGCAGGGTCAGTTTTCATATAATTATACTTCAGCGCATCCTCAATCTGGTTATAGATTTTTTTCTGCGTCGAAGTTAAGTTATCAAAACCAACAAGGTCTAAGGTTTCCTTATAGGTTTCAAGGTCATCGGCTTGGTCAAGGATTCCCTGATTGATCTTTTCAAGCTGGGTCTGGTACAATTCAGCCTGTTTCAGCCACGTCTGTTCCTCATCAGGTGTTGCAGCCACTGCTGCCATTTGATTGTATTTATCAATCTTGTCATTCAGATAATCAATAGCAGCGGAATATTCGCGGATATCATTGGAACGCTCAAGAATCTTATCACCAAACTCATCCGGGCGAATACTATCAAACAGCCCTTTGTAATTTATAAAGTCTGTTGGCCCTTTTTTGTCAAGGTCAAACCCATCACCAAAATAATCCTCGCCATAATTTTCATTGAAGGAATTGACAGCATCATTTACGGCTTCTTTGGCCTGCATTTCAGCCAGATGTTCTTTTAGCTCAATCTGCCGCTCAAGCCTAGTGTTCGCCGTTTCCAGCTTCTCAAGCTCTTGCTTGTCGGTATAGGTAATAACATCCTGACCATTGATCTCAGCAATCCGCTTCTTGTTCTCCTCCAGCTCATCATTCAAAGATTTGATCTCATCAGTCGTGTCCTGGTACGTCTTTTTGCTCTCTTCCATTTTTTCTTTGGCGATCTCACCAGAACGATAAAGTTTGTCAACCCAATTTACAAGCAGCTTAAATCCTTCAGTAATAGCCCAAATAGCCGCGGCCTGAGCAGCAGTTGTCAACATCTGCAGACCAATACCTTTAAGGGCGTTTGTCAGTTTGCCTGCGCCGGTTACAGAACTAAAGAAATTTTCTACAGAGATACTAGCATCGTCTGTATGGTTTACAAAGTCCTGGAGAATTACAGAGGAGTTTTTGAGGGTGGCGTCAAATGATTCCTTTTTTTTGTTGAAAGTAGAACTATTTTTTTTATTGGTATAGGCGTCTTTGAATTTTTTCAATGCCTCAGTATCTGCATCTAAATCCTTAACAAAGTCATAGTCATTATTGAAATTACCGGTCAGCCAAGAAAATAGAGTTCCTTTTTTCGTAACTCCCATATCATTAGCTTCAGAGAAGGCTTTTCTAAAATCTTCAATAGAATCTTTTGCTCTTTTCCCATTAAGAGTTAAAAAAGTTCCAGTGTTCAGATCGTTACCTGTTCCAAACAAGTTAAATAGATTCAAAATCTAGTTGTTCTACTAATTATTGTGTGGTATAATCAGTATAAGGTTATAAAATAACTTGTCTGGGAGGTATAAAAATATGAATTTTAACGAAAGAACTGAATATGTATGTCCTGTTTGTGGCCGGATTTTTTCTTCTGAGGATTCTTATCCTGGTTGCGATTTCTGCAAAAATCATAATAATTTAATCATTTGGACTAATGTTATAGAGGATATAACTGCGCAAGCAGACAGTTTGTCTCCATTAGAATTTCAAGAAAATATAAAACTAAGCCCAAAGGATAAATTTTATCTTGAAAACGAAAAAAACAACTTGAAACAGCAAAAGGCAATTAAATATGGAGCAGTGCGCGAAGAACTCCTCTATAAAAAATACGTCTACAACAACCCTCTCTTTGACAAAGCCAAGTTTGACATGCGTGCCGAGTGGGAATACGAAAACGCCGTAGAGATAGAAGAGGGCTACCGTAAGTGCCAAGAAGAAAAGAACAAACCTCGCTGCCCCAAGTGTGGCTGTACCGAGTTCCAGATGGTCCCCCGTAAGTGGTCACCCCTCACCGGATTCCTGACGAATAAGGTGGATAGAGTTTGTGTAAAGTGCAAGACGCGGTTCTGAGGATAAGGCGAACTATAAGAAAAAACCAACAGCATAGCCACTGTTGAGTTCTTTACACACCTTATCAATTATCAAACCAAGATTTCTTTACCTTAGAATCTTCAGGGTAAGTCAAGCTCGTATATTCAATTCTGTTCAACGGCACAGTGGCTATACTGCATTCCGGCGTGTCAAACTCGTCTCCTGTCGCATTATAGAGCTTGTAATCCTTTACAATTACTCCCATGGCATCTTTATCAATTCCAATATATATACCGCTGACAATCCATTTATCAGTTTTAACGTAAATATAGGTGCCCTTTTCGTAGTCTATCACATCGTAAAAAACAGTTTTACTGGGCGAAAAGGATATCGTTTTTTTGAAAAGATTTTTTACCCAGGTGGTACGGCTCAAGACATACACAATAAGAGCTGCTACAACTGCAATTACAAAATCCCATACCACATTATTAACACAAAGAACAAGAATAAAGCTAACTACAACAGAACACATAATATAATGTTCTGGTAGTTTTTTGTCATGCAATCGCGTATAAATCCATAAAAATATAAACCCTGGCGCAATGTATTTAAGTACCAAAGGCACGGCTTCAATATAACTAATCATATCCGTTGCTGTCAATTAGCATCACCCCTTATCATTTTTTGGTTTTGGCGGCTTCTGGATATCCTCTTTTCGTGTTCCTTTATTCTTAGGAACATAAGTGAATTGCTGGCGGCGGATCTCTTCTTGTTTCTTTTCAAGCTCAGTCATTATACAACCACTCCTTATTGATTGTTGGAATAATTATATAATAGCATAGGTGTGTAGTTAATACAACATTAAACCGGTATTACCGAACTATAACAGACATTAACATATACGACATTCCTATGGTCGCAAAGAAACATAAAATAGCTAAAGCGAAATCTCCACCGTCCATAAAGCTCACCTCATAAAAGGAATAAATCATGACACCTGACGAAAATCTACAGGAGCTTCAGACTCAAAATACAGAATCTCCTGCACCTCAAAAACATAGGCTACCTACTATCCGTTCTGCCATTCCTGCTGTTCTTATAAATATTACAACGCTTGCTATCGCCGCTCTTTGTTTCTTTGGTTGGTATGATAACCAAAAGCCTATTCTAATTCAATCGGGGTACGATCAAGGCTACTCCGAAGGATACGACATAGGACATCAGAACGGTTATGACGCCGGTAACTCCTATGGTTATGATAAAGGCAAGTCAGACGGCTATGATGCTGGTTATAGTGCCGGTAAAAAGAAAGCCTATACTTCCGCATACGAAGACGGGAAAACGGCAGGATATAATCAAGGCTATTCCATTGGAGAACAACATGGCAAGGAAGAAGCCAGCAAAGAATCATATAACGAAGGATATGAGGCTGGCAAAAAAGACGGATACAACAGCGGTTACTCTGCTGGTCAATCATCGGTTCAATCTTACTCTGCTCCCACTTCTTCTGAAACAACAAATTCAGCATCTGTGATTACCGATAGTTACACAGTCTATGTTACCAAAACAGGCTCTAAATATCATCGTGCAGGTTGTTCCTATCTTCGTAAAAGCAGTATGGCTATGGATCTATCAGAAGCACGAAAATACTACACGCCATGTAGCCGTTGTAACCCTCCGTCTTAAATTTTGAAGATTGACGATAAGCCTTCCTTTAGTTCTTCAAAAAACTGTTCAACATCCTGTGTGTTGTTATTGGCGTTTTCCTGCCCCTGTAACTCTTTAATTAGCGCCGCAATCTCTTTGGCGTTGCCCGTAATCTGAATTGTCATAAAACCCTTTTCTTTATATGTAGATTGGCTACTTGGCATAAACATCTCTCTGGTACTTTTGCGATTGTTTAGATTAACGTTCGGTTTATATGTAGCACCCATAATCATCCCTCCGTTCCTTGATTTTTGGGGCAATTAAAACAGCCGCCGTTATAAATTCCCATCATCGCAAACTTGTCCATCTGCTCCGCTTGGTTTGCCGTCAAGCTTTTGCAGTTGATTGCTACTGCCCGCATAACATATTCGCACTTATAAATCATTGCGTCTTGCTCAGAACTGTACTCTCGTTCAAACAAAACTTTGCGCTGGCAAGGCTTCAAAATACCTTCCATAAATGCCATAAAAATTTCCTCAATTTCCTATTATCTCCATTAGGAGGTGTTTTATAATGTCAAACATACAAGGAACACATATTTGTACTTATTGCGGGCAGACGATTCATTGATATCTTCCATCAAGAAATCGCTATGCATCAACAGGGAGTTATCAATTGTTTACGATGCCAAGCGTCGATAAAGATAGTGTTCCTGTAAAAGAGGACATAGACCCAGACACCTGTGAGCTTATTTACTCATATGATTGTCCTCTTTGTGGTCAGTACAATTCTTTCCCTCGCACTTGCAACAACAGCTCTGAATAAACGCATCTAAAACTTTCTTTTCAGAATTGTAATCCATGTCCTTATAAGCTATGTCGCTACAATCAATTAAAATTATGTGTTTTTCTTTCCCGTCATCACAGCAATAGCACAACTCGTCTTGTTTTACGTCATATGTACGGTTAAACAACAATTCTTTTTGGCACTGTCTCAATAAATCATTTGGTTCCATAAAATTGCCTCTCAAAAATACCAAAAGCCCCGGCCATTAAAGGTCAGGGCTTATCTTTATTATGTATTACATGTTTGTAAAATCGATCGTTCCGTGTGCGGGGTATTCAAACGATATTCGCATCGCGCCATTGTAATTAGTTACAGCCAAGCTTCCCTGAGAAATAATATCCATCCCAATCAAAAAATCAAAGCCGTCTCCGTTATTTGTAAAGAGTGAAGCCTGGATGTTAGAGAAAACAACATTATTCTGCAGCGTAAGAGAAATATTATATCTTGGTGCGACAATTTTACCATTCGCCGTATGGTATTCCTTACCTTTGATCGGAACAACATTTAACTTATTTACAACAGTTTCAGTTATTCCGCTGTCAACAGAACCAGTATCAATCAGTCCCCATCCCTCATAGTGCTCCCCATTAGCCTCTGCCTTTACGCGGATAAACAATGCTGTAGATGTTACACCATAAGGGACAGTAAAGGAACTCATTTATATCTCACCTGTTGATCATATATTCTTCCCCATTTTTCCAGGTTAATGGGAACCCTGTACCATACAGCTGGATGTCGCTTTGAATTGTCTGGATCGATATAATCATCGCGTCCAGCATACACAATGGCTTCATCTTTTACTTCAACAGTTAATCCATCATAGTTTTCAAAAAGCCATTGTTTATGCTCTTCAATCCACCTATGATTTTTATACTGTTTGTATCTGTAAATTACCTTATCAATTATACCATTCAACCACTTCACTTTCAACTCATCTCCTCAAAAAACCACCTTCATAAATATATTTTTATAACCTTCTTACGGCTTTCCCGTAATGTTCTGACTGTCTTTCTTCCCGTCTGGTTTTCACCATGGAATAGGGCTACCCATACAGTCGATGAACCAAAACACCAAAGTTCACACATCTTCTTCTGCGCACATTCCTGCACGCGGTGTCTCGGCTGCTGACTGAGCATTGTTTACGCGGGTTAGCACCCCCCGTAGGGGCGGCTTTTCTCTCAGCATACCGCATCCGCATACTTGTTTCTGCCTTTCGGCTCCATAGTGTTCCATTACCGGCTCACTGTGGCTATGCGGCTCTTAGCCTTTCCCAGCAATTTGGGTATTTAATTACCAACCAAGGCGCGTCCTATGCAGCTATCCCTCCTGCATAAGCGAGCATTTGAATACTGCCCTTGGTCTTCGCATTTGAAAGCGACAAAAACGCACTCAGCGCTGCTGTCGCTGTAGGTACAACACCAGAAAACTTAATAAATCCATCCGAAGCATCCAGTAAGGCCGTTCCAAGGCTGATAACGCCTTTAACCAGCCCGCTGTTCAGCAGATCAGTAGAAATCTCCTGGAACGTAGCTTCGAAAATCTTCAGTCGTCCTTCAACAGAATCCAGCACCCGCTCATTCTCAGCCATAGCGCTGCCACTACTGTTCAAGGATGTCTGTAGCACATCTGCGGCCTGGCTTGCCTGGCTCAACAATGCAGCCACACCATTTGCGCGGTTCTTACCGGCCAACAGTTCAAGCAATGCGGCCTGGTCAACATCGCTCATCTTGCTATAAACTTTAGCAATGCCCTGGATAATATCATAGGTACTCTTAAAGTCTCCGCTCTTGGTCAGGATATCAAATCCGCCCTTGCCGTCTACATTGGTCAGACCCATAATATCGGCACGCAGTTTGGACGTACTGGTTGCAACAGTGTCGGTTTCCTCGCCCATCTGTTCCAGTTCGGTCGTTGCGCCACGGATTCTCAAAGCCAGCACTTTCAGCGTACTGCCGGTCGTTTCAGCGTTTTGGACAACACTGTTCATGGCCGTGCCAAGTGCAATCGTCTGGTCAAGGGTGTTTCCTGCGGCCTCCATGGCCGATGCAGAGCGCTGCAAGATATCGCCCAAATCGCCAGAAGAAACAGCATAGTTGTTGGATACGTTATTCAGTTTGTCCACCAGACTGATTGCATCGTTCGCCTGGATATTGAATGCTTTCATCGTGCCAACAATGTTTTCAGTGGCCTTATCAAAGCTATCAAGGTCATCGCCAACGTTATAATAAATTGCGCTTACATCAGCCAGCTTTGTCGCATCGCTCAGGCTGTAGCCCAGTCGTGCATAATCCGCCGTTGCATTTACAATACTGCTAACATCCGTACCAATGTTCTTTGCGCGAGCACCAGCCTCGGTTAAAAAGCTCTGGTATGTACTGTCTGTCTCGTTCGTAACCTTTTTCAGCTCCGTCATGGCAGTGTCAATATCCACAACGTTCTGGTAGATTTGCTGCAAACTTCCCTGCAACAAGTGCAGTGCGCCCATAGCAATGGCCGTGCTGAAATGCTGGCCAAACAGGTCGCTGAATACTTGCCCAACCGTCTTACCCTCAAGCCCAAGTTCCTGTACTTTTGCTTTCAACCCGGCAACTTTTTGAGCAGTGCTATCTAGTGTTGTTTCCATCAAGTCCTGATCGCCGGAACGCGCCGCAGTTTTAAGCTCGTCAACAATGCTGTTGTAAGAGGCCATTAACTCAGGGTTTTTCTGGATCTGTTTATTGATCTCAACGTACCGTCTCAAAGTGTACAGCAAATTGTTCAGGCGCTTTTGCAAACTCTCTAGACTTTGTTCGTTTTTGGCAGACCGGTTACTACTGCGCATTGCGTTTGTAGTATTGCGGATTTGGATGCCAAGTGCAGCAAAAAGCGAGGACAGAGATTTTACATTGATTCCTGTTTCTTTTAACTGCTTATCATACTTACTAAATACGTCTAAGAGGTCTTGATAATTGGCTGTGCCAAGCTCTGAATTAGTGTATACATTTGAAAGATCTGTCTGCAGAGCACTGAGCATACTGTAAGTGTTATCTGTCTTGAAATCTTTTACCCCCGCCTTGGCGAGATTTTCTTCAAGCGTTTTTATATAATCATTAAGCTGCTTTAGTTTATCTGGCAAAGAATCAAAAGCATTGTCAGAAATCTTATCTGCTGTATCAAGGGTAGTTTTATATTGAGACAATGCTTCGGAAACTCTTCTTAAAGCTGCTTCATAATTTTTTAAGTTTTGATCATTAAAATTGCTATCTAACGTATCTTTAGCATTTCTAAGGTTATTAAGTTCCGAGATCACCGAAGTTCTAACAGAACCATCAATCAAACTACTTTTCCCGTTCCCAACATCTTTGGCCCAACGTTGTCCTAACAATGTAGATTTTTGAAAAATGCTGCTGTAATTCTCGTTAGCTTTATCCGCAGACGACATTGTTTTTGTAAGGCTGGCAATTTCGTCTTTTAGCTTGCGTATCGCCTTTTCTGCCGTTTGTAAACTTTCATCACTTAATTCCTTAGCAAATTCTGCTTGAGCAGTGGTTGCTTCTCCTAGTGTTTTAGTTAAACTTTCAAGACTACTCTTCAGTCCTTGATATTTAGAAGCCTTTTCCGTTATCTCGCTAACATCATATCCAGCTTTTCGTAGCTGAGAATCCAGAGTTTTTGCAATCCCCGCATACGGATTTTTTGTGCTCCCCTTAACACCTGCGGTACTCGCGGTACTGATCGTTGCCCGAACATTTGATAATTTGCTAACAATCGAGGTTACTTTCGTTTCAACTGTATCCAGCTGCTTCAACGCCCCGCTCATATCAAACAGCTGTACATTTCCTCCCACACTGCTCTGGATATTTTTCAGCTGGTTGGTAATTTTTGTAATATCAGCCGGGTCAATCTCAAGGTGTGCAGTAATATTGTTTGTAAGGTTTTTAATCTTATTTGCCAGTTCACTCTCATTGGCCAGTTCCGCTTTAACCTTCAGTTTATTCTTTTTCGCAATCTCATCCAGTTTCCCCTGCACACCACCGCCGTCAGGTTCCACTTTTACCTTAATACTTAAATCTTCCGCCATATACTTTCCCCCTTACGGTTCGGCTCAAGCCTTCAAAGGCCGATTCTTTTCAAATCAGCCGCTCAAGACAAGAGCCGAAGCTCTCGTCGCGTTAGTTATCAGGGAACTGCTCTTTTATGGCTTTCACAATCTCTCCATGTACGGCGCTGTTCCCATCTGCGATTTCTTTTGCCGTGTTTGCCACAAACGGGCGCGGGTGCAAATAGGCCGCATCAGGTGGCGAACCCCAAATGTTTTTCACATCGCCTTTCTCCACCATCTCAGCAAGCGGTGTATTGGTGCCGGTTTTGTACTGCCCACCAACGGCTGATTCATTCGGCACACCAATATCCTTTACCGTAAGCACATGTTCTCTCACGCTGCTCACCACGCTGCTGTCGGCTTCCAATGCCCCTTCGCCCTGGCCGCGGCGCTCATATACTTTCGGCTGGTATACATCCAGTACATCTTCCTGGATATGCTTCTTCAAACAATTCTCCACAGCCGTTTTCGCCCCGCCATTCAGTGCCAGGTTAATTCGCCGCTGCAGTTCCAGTTCCAGCCCTTTCTGTGTGCTTACCGTCTTGGCCATTTAACTCTCCTTGCCGTTCACAACCTCAATCTTCACGGGAGGCTTCTTTGCGGGCTGCTCTCCTTCGCGCACTTTCTTTACCAGATCAGCCAAAAATTCCTGGTCTCCCAGCTGGCTCAAATTCCCTGCAATTTCTGCAAAGGCGTCTGCAATCCGGTCAAGCGGGTCCGGGTGGTTGATCGCATCAAATACCTTCATGTATTTTTCTTTCCGGTCTTTCATCTCGGCTTCACATGCCTCATAAAGTCCCGCTGTAACCACCGCAATGTCCGGATCTTCCACAATCTCAATGCCCTGTCGGCTGTAAACAAAGTCGCACATCTCATCTGTATCCATCTTGTCCAGCTCCGCTTCCGGGGCAAAAAAGGTAATCACCGTAATGCGCCAAGCATAATCAAACAGCGCGTAATACTGCTTGCCGTCCTTCTCGCACATGTCGCAAACAAAATCCACAAATCGGATTCTGTCGCCCACACGGATGTTCTTCTTAATTTCCATAAAAAATACCTCACAAAATAAAAAAGCCCCGCCCTTTTCAGGCGGAGCCGTGTTCATGTTCTATTCGGTTAAAATATACTTGCGCTTAACCTTGGAGTTGCTGTCTTCGTATTGCGTCTCAAAATACTTGATTTCTTTTACTGGGATATTCAGCAGGCCATCTGTATGTGGTCCATCAAAAAAATTAAAATCATTATCGCCTTTCAGCTCAAATTGGCTGTAATTTTTCAATGTAATCCACTCAGCGCCGGCTTCAATGCAAATCCCAAGATACTGCCGGCCATCATTCAGGTATACACTTACTAATGTATTTGTGGCAAAATCAATCGTTGCATACCAAATGTTATCGGCAATGCTTGTGTGGGTCGTCTTATCCAAAAACCAGTTAGCCAAGTCATGCCCGAACCAATAAATAAAGAACGGCACCACCAACCCAACGGCCATGTAAACCAAGTATCTTTCCGGGCTGTTAAAGACGTACACACTATCAGTTGCAATTTTAATGATGTAACTCCAGAATAAGCTCCAAAAAATCAATGTTGAATGTTCATAGCTCTTCAAATAAAAGTGGCTGTAAACTTTCATCAACACTGCTCCCGGAATAAAATAAGATAAAATATCCGGGACTCCTTGCAATAGTTCTACAAAACTCACTTGCTTATTCCTTTTTGTTTCAACCGTTGTTCTCCATCCGGTTTCGACTTTGGTTTCTCGGCCTTGCCTTTATAGTTGCACTCGGTTGATGTCTTCGGCTTTTCCTGCGGCATTGGTAAACACCTCCTTCATGAAGGTATTATACCATGCCTTAATTTTGTCATGCTCAACAAACTTTTCTGTCGTTTCCTGGCATAATCACAGTTTACAGCGTGTCGTAATCAATCCACCCACCACGCCGTTTACGGTACACAATCCAGCGCAAATGCTCATCCGGGTACAGGTAATCAAACATCTTCCGCTTCATCAGTGCCACAGTATCCGGGCACCCCTTGGTGTCAATTACTTCTGTCGTGCCGTCTTTATACTTCAACCAAAAATCAGCCACATAGTTAATGGCTCGCACCGTCTCCATTCTTCCCCCACGTTCCTTGCGGTACTTTGGCTGTAGCTCATAGGGTTTCTGCAGCTGATAGTCCACAATCTCTCCGCTGGCAACCCCCGGCAGCACAACATCCCGGTAATATTTCATCTCAAGTTCAGAGTCAAACACAATCCCGTCATAGGTGCGTTTGCTCTTGTCGCGGCTCACATTATACTTACTTCGTCCGCTTACTTGCACAGCTCAATCTTCCCGTCTGCAATCTTGAACTTAACCACATCGCCAACGGCATAGCCGTCTTTCACCGGCATCTGGTAGCCGTGCCCATCACATTCAAAACCCATGTAGCCGCGTTCTTTGCTGTAGTATACAACCACGCCCTTCAGCGGGCGCACCTGACGCTTCAGGGGCACTTTGGGCGGGGCAGCAATTTCAACAGGTTCAATCTTCACATCGGTAAAACCGCCGGTATTCTTGTCTTCCATGCACGCCACTCCTTTCGTGTTCTAAAAATGGAGGAGCTTTTCGCTCCCCCACGGATCAAACATCACAAAATACAGAGCAAAGAAACCCACGGCTTTAGCCGTGGGAGGAATTGCCCGTTCACATTCTTTCGATTAAATAGTTTGTTGCGGGTTCTAAAAGCCGCAACTTTTTGAATGTAATACTGTTTATAACGACAGTACCATCCAGCTTTTTAAGTGCAAAGCTCCCCGAAGAGCGACGACCGGATATAAAGCACTCTTGTCCTTTATAAAGGACCTTATCCCACAAGCGGTAGCCTTCAACGATATAAGGTGTCTGACTTCTTTTCCGGTAGCCACCTTTTGAGAAGTTTACTTTATGGGTTTGCCGATTATGGTGCCTAATTGCTTTTGTTCGGTAGCATATGCTGCAAGGCTCAGCCAACGGATGCTTGCTAATACAACGAGCATCGTTTACATGACTCTTCTTGATGTCGTTTTGCTCACGACGCATTTTAGTGATATAACCATAAGTTTCCTGAACAGGGACAGGCAGCTCCTCTTTCAAACGGACCATTAAGGTTTTGCGCATAATACCCATAAAAGCAGCATCACGAAGAGGTTTGCCGCGTTCTCTACCATCGAGCGTCACCTTCCCTTTGTGAAGGTTCTCGTGGCATGTGGTACACAAAGTAATAAGGTTGCTTGGAGCGTTGCCGCCAGTCTTACGGCTTTCGAGATGATGTACATGTAGCTTGACCATTTTCTCGGCAGTGGTATGAGCACCACAATATTGACAAGAGTAATGGTCACGCTTCAAGACATACTGGCGAACATTGTATTCGTTGTACATCTCGCCAAGCTGATAGTCTGTTCCTACAGGAAGAGGCTTTCCAGCAAGCATTGCCTTCAAGCGCTGTGTGTCAAATTCTGCTGTTTCTACCCTTACAAGAGTGATAGGCAAAATTTTGCAGATATGCTTAATGACGGTAATATGCTCTTGAATTTTCACCTCAACCGAAGGTGCCAGCCAGCCTTTATGCTTGCTATGGACGCGATTATCAAATCTCGGTGCGCGGTAACGGGTCTTGCGGTAACGTCTTGAGCGACGATTCTGCCTGCGCGTAGAAAGTAGTTTTACCACATCATTGCGAGGAGAAAACTCCTCACGGTAGAGTTCACGCGTCTCAGTAGATGCAGACAAACCAACATGCTTACTACCTGCGTCAACACCCAAAGTGATAGGTTGTTTGTACCCTGCACTTCCGTACAGAAGCTTGATTGTAAACGGTGTGCGCTTTACAACACATGCTTTTTGCCGTTTTAATAGCAGGCGAGCCTTTTCGGGCGAGCACGGCATCAAGGGCTCGCCGTGTTTGCTGAGTACATACACATATTGCATGATGCCATGCTCCTTTCGATAAAATTGCAGCTAAAAAGAAGCTGCTCACTCCTCCGAAGAGGGTAAGAATCCTTCCCCAAGGTTATAAACGGTTTAATACAGCCACACCTGTCGGCTTTGCCTCGACTTTACGTGATGTGTTGTCTTAGAGCGCACGGCTAGGATTTACACTATGCGGTAACTATCTATTCGCTTATAACGGGGCGCAACTTAATGCGCATAGGGTAGTCAACATATCCTTGCGGACACTTCTAAAGTACAGGCTTACCGGAGCAAACCCGCGACTTTAGTTATGGGTTATTGACAATTCAAACCTATATAATAAGGTAGGAATTTGCGTTGATCACTCCATAAAGTTCATATCGTAAATGTCGCCGTCCTGGTTGGCCATGCAGTCAAAGGTGATAGAAACAGTGGTCGGATCACCAGTGTTCTGGAAAGCCAAGCTGAAACTTGCCTGCGGCTGAGCCTTGTAGTAAACCAGCTCGCACTGCACAATCTCGTCGTCCTCGGTCTTGAACGGCATCATACCGTGGATCTCAAAGGCACGCGGGAATGTGTCAGAATCAAACTTGACAGTCTGAACACCATCATTCTTGTCGTAGAAGTAGTAGGCAACATAGTTCTTGCCGTCCTGCAGGCCAGCACCAGTAACCTTCTTCTCATTGGTGGTAAGATCGCTGATCTCAGTACCAGCGTCGTCAGAAACAGCAAAAACCTGCACAGTGCCGGCCTTCGGGGTCTCACTCAGCTCAATGCCGTCAGTGGTGGCGGTCAGTACCTCGCGCTTCATAATCTTTGCAACCTTGCCAATGTCCTGGCCACTCAGCAGGGCAAACAGCTTAACAGGCATGATCTGGGTATCAACCTTCAGGGTGCCTGCACGCTCGCCATCAAAGCCAACACGGTTCGGTGCGCCCTGGCCGCCCTTTGCAAACACGCGGTTTGCGGTAAAGTCAGTGGTAGTCACGTTGGCAAAATCAATGGGCAGAAAAACTTTCTTGGTCTTGTAATCAAGCAGAACCAGATCAGCAACTTCACGGTTCGCCATATTCGGATTTACAGCCATATCTTATTCCTCCGTTATTGTTTATCAGTTTCCATGCGTTTGTACCATCCGCCAAGGTCGTTCTCGCCACCCCATACGGCATAGTTCATGTCATGGATCTCATTTTGTTTTTTTATATTCTGACGGTTAAAAGTGTCATGCACCTGGTACACCGTCAAATCATAAATGTTCGTATAATTCAGGCTGTTATGGTTTGTCGCCAGCGCAGAGATGATGTTCCCCAGCTCCAAATCAGGGTTACTCTTATACCCTTTTCGTTTCGATTTTTCATATTCAGCCTTTTTCTTTTGGAATCGTTCATAAAACTTGCGGGCAGCCTCATTTTTGAACTTCAAGTTTTCCTCCCGCTTCTGGTCTATGTACGCGGTTTGCAGGCAAATGTCGCAAATCTCTGCCCAGTTATCTCGCGTTATGGAACCATCAATCAGGATCTTATCGTCCACCTCGGTTTTATTCACCAGCACAGCATGGTGCGCTTCATCATATTCAAGCGGCGCATCAATAAAAAAGGCCAGTGCGGCAATCATCTCCGCCTGGCTTTCTTTGCTCATACTCAATAAATCAAAGGTGTTAATGGTAGCTTTTTCCTCATCGCTCAAAGCTTCATACGGGTTCTCCTGCCCTGTTACCTTGGCAATGTCTTCAAACATCGCCTGTGGCGTCAGCAGCAAGGTACTTAGCGCAAACTGATAGCTCATATAGCCGCGCTTGTTAATGTCGCTCAGTCGTGGCGAGTGTACTCTGCCCACATTTTTCACCATAAAACCTTCGGGATTCAGCAGTTCATAGTACGGTACTTTCACTTTGCGCCACCCATCTTGCGGTTGAACGCCATCACTTCGTATGTAATGCAGCGGCCGTAATAATTATTATTCGGCTTGTATACATCATTGTTCAGTAACCGTACCTTCCCAATTCCAAAATCTTCGCTGCCGTTCAGTAAACGGTCAACGTTCGTGGCCAACACATCGGCCTTCGTCCCCAGCACGCCGGGGTGTCGGTAACTCTTCATTACCTTCTTATTGCAATAGGCAAAAATGTACAGGTACACTCTGTATGCCGTATCGCTCGGTGCCTTAGCCACCACGGTTTCCATGCACAGGTAGGTGTCCGCCGTTTCATTGATCTCCGGCACATACTCAAACTCGTAAATATGTCCGGTACTAATGCTCTTATCGCCCAGTAGCATCTCGTCCGTGTCAGTATCATCGTCCACGGGGCCAAGCAGCAGGTTAATAATGGTGTCGTCCTGTGCCAGCAGGGCAGCTACTTTGTGTTTGTATTCTCCCAGCTCACTCAGGTTCATACGTCCACCACCTTCACTGCAATGCTGTCTGTGCTCTTGCCGTCCGGTGCCACAACCGTCAGTTTCACGGTGGCTCCATTCAGCGCGGCATTATCCTCTGCGCATACCCGGCAGCTGTCCCCAGTCACCCGGTTCCACTGCACACTGTTGGCAAGGTATACCTTTGTTTCAAGTGTTTTATCATCAACGCTCAGGCTCCAGGTGCATCCCGGCAGCGGCTTACCATCAATCGTGGCCTTAAAAATCTTGCCGCGCCCGCAAATGCGCACTTTAGGTTCGCCCGCGTATTTAATAATCACTTCGCCGTCCTCCGGTGTTTGCTTTACCTCCTGGTAATCACACAGCATCTTTTCGGCGTTATCCTGTTCTTCCACATGTTGATCCTGTTCAAGGTTCAAAACCAAAAATCCCGTCTGGGCGTCATTCCAGTCATAGCGTTCCGTCATAGCATCCACACAGGTCACACGGTAAGTTTTAGGCTTGCCATTGATCTGCTCCATCATCAGGCGTTTCCCCACATCCAGCAAAGCCGATTCCTCATCATACGGTATTTTCACCTGGAATTCGCGGCTGGAAATGGTCATGTATACATCTTCGTTCAGGTTGGAAAAATACGGCTTGTCCACAACCGCCCACCGGGTAATAATTTCCCCGGTCTCATGGTTTTGCCACTGGATGCTCCGGTTACACAGCTCGATTTTGCCGCGCACAGTTATTTCATCGTCCGCATCGCGCTCTGTAATCAGCCAATGGCTTTTACTAAACAGCATAATTTTCCCAATCTCAAAGTTGTCGCCCGGCATGGTGCGTATAATCTTCTGGTTTGTCACCGTGCTGCTAATAATCATCATGTGGTGGGGTACCCCCTCAATCTCTACCTCTTTATAGGCAGGGGAGTCAGGTCCCATCCTCAGCGTGTCCCGTTTGCTCTTTTCAACCATCCGGTCACGCCGCGTACTTCCGTGCCTGCCAAGCATAGCAGCATATGTCTCATAGTTCATACGCTACCACCTCACTCAGTCAAACTCGAAATTTCCCCATTGCGGAAAGAGTACAGGTTAATCTCCTTCATCTGCTGCCGCTCTGTCGTGGTCAGCAGGGTCGTCATCTTCTCCAACAGGTTGGCTGGCGAAAACAACGTAAAATCCTTTGTGCTCAATCCGTTCTGCAATGCGTCTGTGTTATAAACATACTGGCGCACAAAATGCACAATCATGCCCAGTGCCAAAATATCCTTCTCGCGGTTCGTCAGCGTAATGTTGAACTCCAACAGGTCATCTTCCCTATCATTCAGGTCCTGTTTGCACACATCCTCAAAATCGCTAATCGCCATCTTCAAAAGATCCAGCTGCATTGCTTCTCTTGTCACCGCATCGTAGTCCAGGAACTCATAGTTGCGGACTTGGCCACGGTAACGCTCATAAACTTCCTCGTATCTTGTGCCCATTGGCCCGCACCATCCCTCTCATTATTCTTCAGTTCCGCCGATCGTCACAATCTCAACGCCGCTCTTGCGGGTTCTGGGTTTCTTGGGTGCCTCCAACGCAACGGATTCTTCCAAATCGCAATCCAGCACATCGTTCAATGCTTTAATCATGGCACGGCTGTCCAGCTGGTCTGCTTTCAGCATCTCCTTTGCGCGGATACGGATGCTGTCGCGCATCCCCTCGCTCATCTTGGGCACCTTCTCGCGGATCTCATCCGGGGTCCACTTAAATACCTCGTCAAAGTTCTCCGTGGTCAGCGCATTCTTGTAGTAACGTTCCACACCCAGCTTGCGCAATACGTTGGCGTCCTCAATCAAAATCCAGTTATCACGGAAAAACCGCGGCTGGCTGCCACGCATTACAAGCAGCTCGGCGTAGTCCATCTCCTGCACCTCGCCAAACTCGGTCCACTCAACGGTGTAGCCGGGGTTGCGGGTCGAAGCATAAAACAAGTTGCCATGGGTGCCGTTCTTGCATTCCACCATGGTCTCATTGGTAATCTTCGCAGTTGCCAAAACATACCTCCAAAATATTCCTTATATAAAAAAGAACCCCGCCTTGCGGCAGGGGTATCGTTCAGCTCAAAACCTTATCAGGCAAACTTGTAGCTGCCAAAGTCGCGGTCCAGAATAATGGAAATACCGGTACGCTTGGTCATCAGGAATTCCTGGGTCAGGTCGGTCTTGTTCATCGGGTCGCCCATCAGCATGGTAACTTCACCCTCGGTAACGCGCTTCACGGGCTTGGTGTCGCCGGCAAAAATGTAAACAGTGTCGTCAGGCAGAATAAACTCAGTGGAGCCGATCTTGTGGCGCTGCTTCATCGCAATCATCGGGGTGCCGGCAATGTGGCCCAGGTAGCCCATGCTGTACAGGTCACTCTTGGCCTGCTCGCCCATGGTAGCAGTGGTAATCTTGCGCAGTGCCTTGCGGGTACCAACGATAGTAGCAGTGTCTCCGGTAGAAGCTTCAATGTGCTCAATCAGGTCAAGCAGCTTGTCCTCATTGTAAGAACCGCTCTGGGTATAAACGGGGTCAAGCTTGGTAAACATGCTGGTCCATGCCAGATAAGCGCTGTCCAGATCATACTGGGTAAAGCTGCGGCCAACAGTGTCAACCAGGTCATTAAAGTCAATGCGGCCAGCCATCACACGGTTCATTTCCTCGTAAACCTTCACAGCACGCAGCTGGGTATTCACGGTAATGTCCTGGCCGGCTTCCAGACGCTGACGGCGAACGCCCTGGGTGCCTTCAGCAATGTCGGCAACAGTCAGCAGGCACGGCTTGGTGGTATGGAAAATGTTGGTATCGCCCAGAGCGGTATTGCGGTCCTCAATAAAATTGGTAAAGAACTCGTCACCCTTCAGGCCCTCTTCACTGACCTTTTCAATCAGAACTTCGGTAATAGCAAACAGGTTGCTGCACTTACCGTCGCGGATATCCTTGTAGCTCATGCTGGTCTTGCCATTATTAGCCTCAATCATGGCCTGGCGCAGAACTTCCTGGCTGTCTTTCACGCTGTATTCGCCCAGGTGGCCATGGTAGCCATCAACGGCCAGCTTAATCAGTTTCTCATCCATGTTAATACTCCTTTACATATAAAGATAGGTGCAGCCATAGGCCACACCAGTAATTAGTTATAACTAACTCGCTGATACAAAAATCAGGCGATCACGTCAACGATGTAATAGGTATACTGGCCGTCGCCAAAGCCAACCTTCACAGGATCGCGCTTGATCACACCAAAAACATTGTCAGCAGAAGCATCAGCCTCAATTTTCAGCTTGGTAGAACCAGCAGCAAAGGCAACAAACTTACCCTTTTCGGGGGTACCGTCAAAAGCTTCAGCAGTAACGCGGAAAGAATCAGCACCGGCAACCAGCAGGTAAACGCGAACAGGCTTGCCAGCTTCGTTCTCCCACTCGGTCAGGTAATGGGTGCGGGTCTCATCATAAAACAGCTCAACGCCGGCAACCAGGGCCAGCAGGGAGCGCTTGGAATCAGCAGCAGGTGCTTCAGCCTTGTAGGTTTCGGGGCCGATCGCATCACCAATCACAACAATGTTGCCATTATCAATGGCGGCAGGGCTGCCATCCTTGTAAAAAACAACACTCTTCAGGTAGGCAGCGTTGCTGGAACCAACCAGCATATCGGTGCCAACAACAGCATGTTTAATGTTAGCCATAATATGTAACTCCTTTTTTTTACTCTTTTGTATGCAGGTAACGTTCGAACAGGTCGCCATAGCGCTTCTCTGTTTTTTGGGTGCCATTCACGCCAAACCGTACCTTGTTTACCTCGCCCTTCTTTTCTTTGGGCGGAACATAACTGAACTCAGCGGCCTTCTTGCCCAACAGCTTGTAGCAAGCATCTTCCAAAACGGTAAACTCCATCGTCTTGTTATCTCGCAGCTTTGCATAATCAGCATCGCCATCCAGCTTCTGATCCATAACGGCAAACAGCTGTTCGCGTTTAGCGCTCTCTTCTTCTTTAGCAGCAGCAGCCTCGGCCGCAACGTAAGCATCATATTTCGGCTTCATCTCGTCATACTCTGCTTTCAGTTCGCTGTACTGCTTGTTGGCAGCCTCCAGTTTTTCGGTCTGCTCTTTGGCCTTGTCGCCCATGGTGCTGTACAGCGCGGGCACGCCCATATCGGCACTGCCTTCATCCCAGGCTTCGTACTTTACCTTCATGCGTTTCTTGCTGGCAAAATCAACTTTTACGTTGTCGCCATCCATGGTAAAGGCAAAGCTGTAGATCTTCCAATCCTGGCAATCCATCACAACGGCAAGGTCATCCTGCACATCCTGCAGCCAATAGCGGCTCACTTCATAGCCCCACGGGTCAATCATGGTTTCAGCGCTAATGGCCTCGTTTACTTCGTTCAGCTTGTCGCACAGGTTCAGGCTGTAATCCGCAGCAGGTTCGCCGCCTTCCGGTTCTGCCGGGGTTTCGGGTTCTGCAGGTTCAACAACAGGCTCTGCGGCCGGCTCACTTTCCGGTTCACCCTGCGGCTCTTCCGGCTCGGCAGATTTTGCCGCAGCCATCTCTTCACACTTCGCTTTCAGTTCCTCAATGGTAATTTCCTCCAAAGAGAACTCCAGCGTAGAAGCGTCAATGCCGTAAGAAGCCAGAATTTCTTCTTTTTCTTTCAAGCAATCGTCTCCTTTCGCAAAATTATCTATCTGAGCCTCCTTGGAGGATTCAGATCTCTGTAAAGCTGTGTATTCCGCCAGCATATCTTTAACCTGGCTCGCAATCGTCGCGGCGGTAAAATTCGCCGTAACTGTGCTGCCCGTCATTGCTGGTCGGATTTGCGGGTCAGTGGTGGAAAGCACGCAACAGCCATCAAAATCAAAATTCTGCACAACATAGTAGCCGTCTTTATCTACATAGCCTTCCATGTTGGTGATCTCCATGCTCTGCCCTTTCACCACATCCCGCTCAAAAATCCCACAGGAATCGTCAAACTTGGTCCACAGCAACCCGTCAACGCGCAAATATTCCCGTGTTTTTCCTGTGCCGTCATCCCGGCTTACCCAGCGCGGGTTGCAGCTCTCCGGTATCACACCGTAAGCGCTGCCGGCATATACATATCGAATCCCGTCCTCGTCCACAATCAGCTCATGTTCGTGGCCCTTAAAATCAAGCTCATCATCGTCATTTTGCTCAATGTATCCAAGGATCGGGGTATTCGCAATACTCTTTGCTGCCCGGTCAACTACCTCTTTTTCAAACCGCGATCCGTTCAGGTTGCCGCCAGTATGCAGCACATCAATCGTCACGTTAATAAAACGCGTATCTTTACCCATCACTTCTCCGGTTTTTTCAAAGGTAATTGGCAGGCGGTTCAACCGCTCACTCACATCCAATCACCCCGTAAACTAAAAAAGGCCGCTTGCATAGCGGTCTCTCAAAAGTAATTTCGTTTTTTCTGCTGTGCGGCAAACTCCTGCACAGCCTTCAAATCATCGTCGTCAAGTTCAAAAATATATACTGTATGGCCGCCACTATCGCGCTCTTCCCGCACCAGTTTCTTTTTCTGGCGCAGCAAATATAGTACCACGTCACGGCCGCGCACCTTAACTTCACGCTTCATCGAATAATCAGCCTCCTGTCGCCAGGTCTTCCTCGCTGCTGTTCTCGCCTGCGTCTGTCAGCGCCTTACCCTCACTTGTATTGGTGGGGCGTCCGCCTTCATCTGTCGCGGCATTACTGTCAGCAGCGCTCTGCGTGTTGGAGCTTATCAGCGGCACCTCATTGGCCGACAGGTTCAATACCGTGTTTTCCAGGTACTGCATGTTCTCCACATCACTTGGGCTGTATCCGCTTGTCGCCATAATGGCACTGCGCACCGGCATTCCGTACTGGCCATCTTTTACAAGGCGGTCATGCACTTCCTGTCGGTTAAAATACGTCACATCTAAAATATTTACCTTAAACTTAACTGCCGTCGAAACACTCTTTAATTTACGGTTGATCCAGCGTTCAATCTGCCGCATCATCGCAAACACAATCATCTGGTCATTCACGGTAGAAAGGCTCAGCGTCGAACTGCTGGGGTCTTCACCGCCACCAAACAAGATGTTGTTTACACCCGCCTGCTTCCACATCGAATTTTCGGCTTTTGCCACATCGTCACTGCCGCTCACAGCTCCACTTTTTTCAAAGTCCCAGCTGCTGATCTTCATCGGACTCATAATCGCGCCAATGTTCTCCGGCAGCACGTTGCACAGCATGTCGTAAAACTCTTTGCACAGGTCGTAGTCAATCAAAAATGTACCGTCATCCCCCACCGGAATCTCCAGCGCCAACGCCTTGTAATTATTCACTTCGCTGGCATCCTTACTGATCGCCCGGTAGTCTTCAATATCCGCCAGTGCGCTGAACAGGCTCACAAACGGCGGGATCGGCACATACGTCTGCTCGTTTACTTTCAAACAAATAGAATTCTCACTTGACAGCTCCTGCCACTTCAAGCCGGAATCCTTCTGGTACGCACTGTACATCGTGGTAAATTCCGGCGGAAAATTTGGCAATCGCTCATTGTGGGAATCAAAGTAAGAAAAATTGAACGCAAAGTTGTATACACCATCCTCAATGCTGCTGATCTTGCAATAGTCTGCATCCAGCTGCTGGAATGTGTAGCTGTCGTTCGTTTCCCATGCGTATCCGTAATACACATCATCACGGAACGCCACCACCAATGCCCGGCTGAACTCGTGCCGCAGGTTCATCTTTTCCAACTGTGCCGTCACCGCATAGTAACCTTTTTTGAACTTTTGCAGGTTCACATTCTTGGAATAATCAACGCCATACGGCACCACAATGTAACTGAATGTGCTCATGTTGGCAAAATACTGGATCAGCCGTCTGTAATAGTTCGAAATATTGAACAAGTATTGGCTCATCTGCCGCAGTTGCACTTCATAGTTGGCCGGGTTCGCCAAATAGGTAACAATCTGGCTCTTGGTGTACTTTTTATAAGTAGGGTTGTAGTCGCGGTTATTTTCCAGGTCGCGGATCTTCACGTTTGCCAGGTTCGCATATCGCACCTTACTCATAAATTCCGTCAATGGCACAAAGCTTTTCTTGCCGTCCGGGCTGATCATGGCGACCTTTTTCTGCTGTATTTCTTCCATATAGCCGCCTCCTTAATGCCGCAGTCTGGGCGCTCTAAAGTTTATTTCAATCTTCTTATTGCGCATAAAGTTTTTACTCATCATGCGTTCAACCTGCAGCGCAATGTAATAGTTGTAGCTCAGGCTGCTGTAACGGTCCTTGCGTGCGCCGGGCTTCTCATGCACACGGATCAAATTATTCGTTGCTTCATATTCCAGGTTCACCAGCTCATTTACAGCCAATCCGGTATTGATGTACGGCATCTGTAGCGCCATCTTCTCCATGGGTGAAAGTTTGTCGTAACCTTTAATGTTCGCCCGCAAAATCTCTTCGCAGTCATATTCGGATTCCAAAAACCGGATTCTCCCTTGTTGGATTCCGCTTCGCAACGCAATTGTCACATCGTTATTAAACTGGCTGCTACCCATGATCGCCCAAATCACCTTGGGTGCCGTCTTGTCGGGGCACCGCTCCTGGAAATCCGGGTTATTGCAGCAGTTCAGCGGTGGGTATGTCTCGCCCGTCTCCGGGTCATAGCACTCGTGCATCAGCAGATCCATAATGGGGGCACCAAGACCCTTTGCGTCAATGCCAATGTAGTCACACTCAAAATACTTAAAGTAGCGGCGTAGCTTCAGCACCAAATCCTGCGTAATAATACCCTCGCAGTTTTCGGTGTACACCATGTTGCTGGTACACTTGCCTGTACTGTCCGGCACCAAACTGTTCAAAAAGATGCTGGTGGCGTCATTGTCGCGGCGCTTAGAACTCATCAGGGCAATATCAACGGTTAAAATTCGCTTCTCACCGGTCTTCTTGGCCGGCAACTGGCAAGCCGCCTTATTGTTCAAAATCATGTTTGGCGCATAGAACGCTTTTATGATCTTGCGCTGCTTGTTAATATCGTCAAAGCTAAATAGCCCGCCATCTGTCGTACCAATAAACAGTGCCTCGTTCTCCATGCGGAACCGTATGTCAGAAAACGTCGATTCTGTCATCTCGTCTTCTACCTGGCTCTTTAGCAGCAGGTTTTCCTTAATACTCATCTGGTACGGGAATCGGAAACAATAGTAATTTTTCGTGGTGTCAAACATGTTCACAAAGTAATCTTTGCACAAATCCCATGACCAGTGCTGTTCAAACCATGCAGAGCTTAGGTACATCTGCTGGTTGCGTTCCGCCAGGTGGGCATACTTGGGATTATCCATGTAGCCGGGGTGGCGGATATAGTTCAAAAACTTCTTCAAAACCAGATCCAGCACTTCCTTGTCAACCATGCGGTACTCGTCAATGATTAGCAAACTCGCACGGCCGCCACGGGCAGTATCTGCGGCGGTCACAACCTCAATCACACTGTCGTTGCGGAAGGTTATCTTCGCCACACTCTGGTTTATCGTTATATCTTTTATCTCACTGCGCAGTAATGGGCTTCGCGGCACCAACTCCTGCTCAATCTTTTTCAGTACCAAGCTGCCCTGGTTTCGCGTTTTGCTCGCAATCACAATCAGGCTGCCTGGGTACAAGATCGCTTTCCAACAGCAGAAAATTGCACATAGGAACGTCTTGCCTAGCAATAATGTTATCCTACCGGCTTTTTATCCGGCAGTTCTTATGGTTTCCCATAAGTTCAGCATACATTTTCACCCTCTAAGGGTGCCGGGCACTCGTGGGCGGGTTATATTCTGTCAGTAACAGGTTCACTGCCTATGCGTTACAATACCTCCTTCTATTAAAAAGGTAGGTTATCTCGGTATTAGCATTTTACAGCCTCTACCGATTTTGTCCGGTTCTCTCAAGCTGGTTTCCCAACCTGGGGGCCTAGTGTTGACCACGCGCCGCTATAAAACAAAAATTTGTGCATAGCGCCATGCAATAAATCAAAATCTGTTGGAACATCTTCAGGTTTACGTTCAAATAATCCTTGCAAAACCTCTGCGGGTTTGCCCGGTAAAAGCTGGCCCACAGCGCCACGGCATTCATGATCCGGCTTGTCTTATCTTCCGTAACCTCTCTTGCAGTTTTCTTCACCATTCAGGCACCACCTCACTCTCCTGGGGTGCCAAAAATGGCGTTGCGGATACTCTCGTTCTCTTCCTCTTCTCCGCCGGTGTATTCAGGTCGGTGCGCTGTATAAGGTGCCATGCCTTCCTCGTATTCTTTCTGCCACGGGTTCTTGATCTTGAACAGTTCCATCATTGGCCCTGTCACCCAAGTGCGGAAATATTTACCAATCCCATCCACGTCTTTCCATTCAGGCGCAGCTTCCGGGATCGGCTTTTTGTCTTCCCACTTTTTAATCAAAGTGCCAAAGGTATTTGCCTCTGCCAGCGCATTATCGTTCGTCTGGTTCGGCTTAATATTGGCGCTACCCAGCAGGTTCTGCAAAGTATCGCTGGCCTCTTTTACCTTCTTGGTGTCACCCGTCTGGTATGCCTTTGTCAGCATAATCTGCGCCATACTGATTGCTTTGAACAATTCTTCCTGCGCCTTTGTGGAGCACTCATACCGGGTAATCCAGTCCTTGTACTCATTGTCAAGCCGCACATACTCGGCCTCGTTGAACCCTGGCCCCCAAAACCCAACCATACGCTGGCTTACCTTGCCGCCGTTTGGTCGTGTCTCGCTGATATCGCTTACATCATTGATCACCCGCCCGTTAATTTCTTCCAGGTAGGTATCAAAGGTCTTGCCATGGTTCTGGGTCATGTTGCAATGTCTGATCCAAGCTGTCATCCGGCTTGTGTTCGGGGCGTGCTTTGCCGTGCTTTTCAGCAGGCCCTCGCTGTAATAAATGTCAAACAGCATGCACACCCGCTTCATGGCCTCATCCTCATTGCCCAGCGCCTGGGTGTAATGGTCAACCAGCTTGTCCATGCAGCTTTTGCATACCGGGAAGTAATGGTTATTCCCTCGCCACAGCTCGCTCTGCGCAGGGGAAAAATTATCCTTCTGGTGCATAAACCGCTTGCCGCAACAGGCGCAAACAAAATACGCAGGCCCATCGTCCTCTGCCATCATGCGGCGGATCTTGGCCTGCGCTTCTGCGTTTTCTCGTAAAATTGTAGCTTTATTTTTAGAGCCTTTCGGTCTTCCGGCCATGTTCAGTCACCCGCCTTATCGGCGCGGTTCCCGTTCTCATCATAATCACGGAAGTTGTTCCGGCACTCGTTCCAAAACTCCACCACATCCATCAATTTCTGGCTGCGCTTAAACACACAGTAGCTTGTCTGGGTAATGGGGTTTATCTGCCGGCTCTCATAGCTCAAACCAAACGCCTTCAAAAAATTCGTAAGCCGCGCCGAATAACTGCAAAAGTATTCGGGCTGCTTCTTCTCATACTCACCCACTCTAACAACCATCCCCTCTCATCAAAAAATCCCACGCTCTAATCCAGCGTAATATCATAACAGCAGTCAACGCCGTAAGCATTCACCACCAGCACGTTCTGCTCCGGTTTATTTCGCAATCTCTTATCCATGCAGTAACTGTCCGCGCCATCCACACAGCCGCTTTCGTATACTTTCGTATCGTATACAGTCGTCAGGGCATTGGTGTGGCGGTGTCCCATCAGCACAATGTCAGGCTTATCACCTGTCATCATAGTCAAGGTCTGTACCACGCTGCCCGGTGTGTCTTTGTCACCATGCACTGCATACACCAGTCGGCCGCGTACCATAAAGTCCGCAATCGTCTCGTCAATCGTATTCTGGTAGGTTTCTACATTGCCAAGTGCCGCACAGCGTGCGTCCACAATATAAGTCACAAGCTTGTCCAGGTATTCACCGTGCTGGTTATCTTCCTTGGCGGGGAACACCCGGCTATGGTTGCCCGGCACACTATAAATGTATACATGTTCAAACATGCGGCTCAGTTCAGCCACAAACCAACTCACGGCTTCCCCAGCGCTAATTACCTGGTCCACTACATTCTCGTTGTTTTCCAACCGGTTGTTCAGGTGGATCTCACCGTTTACCAGGTCTCCGCCCAGCACCAAAAAACAATTCTGGCCATTGTGGCGCTGTTGGATCACATACACCTTTTCCGCATAACGCTTCAGCCGGGCACGCAGTACCTGTTGGTCAAAGCTATTGTAAAGGTTCTCAATCTTAACCCCCGCATGCAGGTCGGTCAGGTGAACAATCAGATCGGTCGTCAGTGCTTCTGTACTAACTACCCCAATGTGTTCAAAAGTCTCCGGCTTATAAGCGCTGAACCGCCGTTCAATCAGCTCTCGCATGCTCTCTCCACGGGCTTGTACCCGCATCAGGCGGCTCACTTCATTGCGCTCGTCCCGCAGCTTGACCTTTTCTTTCTCCAGCTCGCGGCGCTGCTCTTTAATCTCGCCCAAAATCTGCTGGGCGTCACTCAGGTTAGTTTCACTGGCGTGCGCCAGAATGTTGAACGCCTTCCAGTTCTTGCGGTATACGCACTCATCCTTGTCCTGGCCCAGCTCTTTATTGATCACATCCGCCACATCGTCCCAGGTGCCAATCTGGTCCTTGGCAGCACAAATGCGGTAGATGTATTCATTGTCAGTTTCCTTGGCAAGCTTGTGCAGTTCAAGCATTCACGTCACCCCGTGTATTCACAATTCCGGTGCGGCGCTGGTCACGCTCCATCTCAGCCAAAGCTTCCTGCGCAAAATAGTTGTTGGGCAAAGCCTGCAGCACATACGGCAGCTCGTCTACCATTGTCTTGTTCACGGTCGTAACCATATGTACACCGGGGAACTTCTTGCGCAACATTTTTGCTTCTTCCTTAGAAATAACAATCATCTTCAAAAATCTCCTTATAAAAAAAGAATCTGAGAATAAAAAGAACCCCCGGCCATAATGGTCAGGGGCACTCTACCCTCTATAATCATATATAGGGGGTTTTCAGCTTCAAGCGTTACAAGGTATTATTTTTGTTTCTGTAACGGGTCACGCGGGCCAACGTCTTGGCGTTTTTCTCCAATTCCGCGCAGGTTTTGCAGTAGTGCGCCTTGGCATTCCACGCAATCTCTTCCCCACACTTTTCGCAGTACCGGTTGTCAAACAGCCCAATCTCTGCGCACAAATTATCCATATCCAACCGGTTGTTCTCTGCCGTCACATCCCAGCAGTAAACAACTTCGCTTTTGTGATCATAAAACGGGTACTCATACAAACAGCCAATCCGCCCCGGACCCGGCTTGCAAGTAATTCGGTTCAATATGCCGCACTTATCACTCAGCACATCCAGCTCCACCGGTGCTTCATAACCGTCCCACCAGTTCGCGCCATCAATGTGTATCGCCGTCACATCTCGCCCAAAGCAAGAGCAGAACTGTTTGATCCTGTATCGGTTCATCAGATCCAGCGTATCACTACCATTCAGCCGGCACATAACAATCACGCCAAGCAAAACCTTTACCTGTCGCTGCGTCAGCCCATAAGTACGGATCGCCAGCCGGATGTAAGTCAGGTCGCTATCATAGAGGCAAATCTTATCAACCTGCCGCAGTCCGCACTTCTTCAGCTGTTTTTTCTTGTACTGCTGGATTAGGTCCAACCGGTCATACTGCCTTATGTACTTGGGGTCTGTATGGGCCAGCTGCATATCTGCACAAAAATCTGGCTCATACCCACTCTGCGCCAACAGCCGCCGTAACAGCCGCGGGCTTTCATTGTAATCGTCAAAGTTATCCAGCAGCATCTTTTCATTGCAATAATAGCTGTAATACATTACCCCTCTCCTCCTTCAATCGGTTCAATGTTCAGTTCGTTGCCAACCGGCACCAGGGCATAACGCTTACCCAGGTACTCATATTCACCGTCATCGCACAGCTGCGGCAAGCAAATGTTCACCTGCTGGATGTTCTCCACAATGCCGGTGCCGGCCACCACCCACATAAACTTCTTGCTGCGGCGGGGGTATTTCTGGTAGCAAAGCATCACTACAATGTTGGCCAGTTCTTTGGGGTCAAGGCAAATCTCTGCGCACCGGGCACGGAACTTGTTATAGTACAGCTGCCAGTCAACCTCAAAGTTGGCGGCAAACTCCTTTGTAACGCCCTCAGCCTCCAGCTCATCTTTGAACCGGTCAAAGTAACGGCAGTGGTATTCAGTCTCTGCCAGCTCGGCTACCGTTTTATTAAACTCAAAGTAGATTTTTTCAATCGCATCAAAATGCTCCTGGCTGAATCCCACCTTCCCGTCAATCATAATTGTGTAATCAAACCCGTCACTCCTTTTGTGGCGCAGCCCGTCCGCCCACTTTTCAATAACCCAACACATCTTATTCATGTTGCTGTGGGCGCAGCTCAGGCGCTTCATCCGCTTGTAGTACGGGCTTGCATATTTCATAAAATACGGCAAAGGTCTGCCATACTTGGCAATCTGCCGCGGCACCGGGTACAGCACACCGGTTTTGGCGAAGTCAATAGCTTTACCGTTGGTTATGGAGAGCAGATCAACATACCGGGCGTATGTTTCTTTCTGCTTCTCGGTTTTTGGTGTTTTGTTGTGGTAGCAGCTCGCGTAATTGGAAATCTCACCAATCAAACTCTTCAAGCTGCGCATAATGCACGCCGTGCGGTTCTGGATCGTGTCCTTCTCCGCCAGCGCAGTTACTTTATCTTCAATGTCAATTACAATTTTTGCGTTCCTGTCCACACCCTTCATCATCAAAGGGCTGTCAAGAAGCAATGTAAGATCTCCCATAAAAACCTGATGTACTTAATTGACAAAGTATTCAGGTTTTTCTCGACTATATCATATCCATGCCACACCGCAGTGTAGTTTAGGTCACAGCGCTTCCACAACGGGACTTTCACCCGCCATGTACTCTACTGACTCAACTTAACAAGTTGGTTTTCGATAGTCTGTGGATTTGACCGTCTTGTTCGAGTTTGTTTTGCTGTTCCTTCTGTTTACGTTCCCTCTTATCAGCAATAAATTTTGAGTGAGCATAAGCATCCGGCCACGGAATATTTAACGTGTTGGCGATTTCAAATGGACGCATACCATCAGCATACATTTGTTCCATCTGAGAAATTTCTTCATCGGTATACTTTCGTTCACCAGCTTTTTTATGTAAAACGGTAATACTATGAATGCAATTTTCTTTGGTTGTCATCCATTCCAAATTTGAAACATCGTTGTGGGACTTGTTTCCATCCTTATGGTTCACAACAGGTTTATCCATAGGATTTTCAATAAAAGCCATTGCCACAAGAACATGAACACGCTTTATTTTCTTCACTCCATCTTTACAAAGAGTGCAGATTTTATAACCATATGCATTCATTCTTTGAGCAACAAGAGACTCGTCTAAATGCTTAAAACGACATCCTTTACGCCCAGATCTCCAAGATCTTGCGTTGCGTTTTACACGTCCCAGGTTACTTACGCTGTAAAGTTCTTCATACCCTACAACGGGCATCCAAACTTCACCTTCTAAAGATTCAACCATCATCTTCACCTCCTTTTCTTTTATATTTTGCAGACGGTCAAACACCGGATTATACTTCGCAGTACGTCCCCGGTTAGCAGTTAATCAAACCATCATTTCCTATGGCTCCATAAAAATATGTATTAACCACACCATGATTTTTCATGTTCACTGTGTTTTATATCCGATCGTTTCCAATCGGTACGACAGAGGCTTCTCGCCTGATCGTAGTCGGCCCCGTTAAGCCGTTGCGGGGTAATACTCTTGCAATTAACAATTAACGTGTTCACCAACTGGCCGCAATATTTTTCCAGCAGCGGGTTGGTCACGCCTTTCAGGATCACATGCTCGCTCTTGCAAATGTGCGGGTTGCGTTCAATCAGCCGTTCGCCAAGCGTTGTTCCTGTTCTGTCAAAACTGTAAAACTCATCCGCCTCCAGCGCTCCCTTCAAGGGTAGGCCGGCAATGTGTTCCATCAGCATAATCAGGTCAGGCACTAAGAACTTAAAGCTTCCGCGCAGCCACAACTTGCCGCACTTCATGTCGTCCTTATATTTTCCAAGCAGATTGGTTATGTACTTTCGCACCCCCTCCTCTTTCAGCATCTCCGGGTTCTTCAAAATCGCCGCGCAATAATTATTCAGCGGTTTGTGCCGGTCAGCCAGCATGCCCAAAAAGCAGTAGGTGTATACCGGGTCACCGTTCTCAATCTTTTCAACCCAATCAATGCTATAATCTGCTAGATGCTCAAACTCGTCTACCGGCAAATCCAGGTCCTGCAAAATCTGGTAGTTGCCGCGGGTGTATAGCGGTTCTGTGTCAATATCAAACTGCCACTTTGCAATGCCAATGCAGTGCTTGTTCTTCTTGAACTGGTACCAGTATTCCTCCCAGTCCGCAATCGTGCCGGTCTTCTTAAAATACTTGTACCCCTTGTACATGCTCTCACACGCAATAATCTTGGGTTCAGCCCCTGGGCTGACATCGTGTTCCACGCCCCAAATGTCTTTAATAAACCGTACCCCGCGTTCTGCAAAAAACGTTTCATAATCCATCTGGTTCAGTACACCCTTAAAGTACGGCATACGCCACACCACACTGGTCACGGGCGTCTCACTGCCCAACCGCCGCTGTATCTCCTGCATAATCTTGGGGTGTGCAATCCCGCAGCCGTCAAAGGCATTTATCTCAATGTCGCGGGTAGTTTCTGCAATGTCTTTCTGCACCCACTCGCGGTCAGCCCCGGTCTTGCGGTCTTTGAACTGGATCTTGCGGTCATATACATATTTAATGTTCTGGTTTGGTATCGTCACAAAACAATCCGGCACCACCACAATGGTCGGGTACCAGTTCTCAATGCAGTGGCAGCTGGAATACATCAGGCCGCGGTAAGCGTAAAATTTACTCAATACTGTTTCCTGGATCTGTATTCCCATCGTGATTCTCACGTCAAGGTCGTGGGCCAACCGCCTGTCCACAAAGCTCAAGATGCCCTGCCGCACCATACTGGCGCTGCGTTCACTCAGCACAAACTCTTGCTTTCCAATCTTAAACCCGTGCTGGATCAACCGCTTCATGGCCGTCTTCTTGTTCTGGCCACCCACGCAATCCACAAACACAACAAACCGATTGTACTCGTTGCTCTCGTATGTAAGCAGCCGGATCTGCCGGAACAGCATGTTATCACCCTGCTTTACATAAAAGCGCTCTTCCTCCTCCTGGCTGATCTGGATGTTATAGTCATGATTGATAATGTAGGTCAGGTTCAACTTTCGCACAATATATAGTGGTGGTGCGAACATTACTCGTCCTCCTTGTTATCCGGGTCATTCTCTTTGTCCTCGGCTTTTTCCAGGTTGTAAATCTTTTCAATACTAACCCGCCCGCTGTCAAACGCCTCACGGGAAAGTGCCGCCCACAGCAGCGCGTACAAAACCGGCAGTGCCACAAAAATTCCAACTGTGGCCACAGTGCCCAACATCTGCAACGCCAGCCGGATCACCACAATGCAGCTTCCAACCAGCACCATGGCCTTAAATCCCTGCCACAGGTCATGCAGAAAATTTGTCAGTATCAACAAAGTTTCAGCTTCTTTCTTGTTCAAAGTTTTATACCTCCAAAAAAACATTTTTTCGTAGAAAAGGTAAAGTGGGCAATATACGTTCGTTTTGCTCAGAATATTTCATCCTTACACAATCCCCGGTCACTGTAATTGTCAGGCGGCATTCCCCACCCATCGCAAAACTGGGTGTTGCACAACTCTTCCATCGGCGGTTCTGGTGAGGTTTCCTGTTCCGGTTCTGGCATTACCTCCTCTGCTGGTTCTGGCTTGTCCTCCGTTCCGCATGTCTGGCCTGCCGGGTACCAGTTGGAGCCTGCTCGGTTGGGTTTGCGCCGGTACCGGTTCTTTGTTTCGCGCACAACTTTCTCCACCATGTTGTCGCCACACATTAGCGGTAGCGCCAAAATCATCTCCGGCCGGTCAGATTCCAGGCTTCCCTTTTCAATCGCTCCGTAGTACGGAATAACCAGCCCACACTGGTACATAACCCGGATGGCGTTTGATACGGTCTTGTCGGCCAAGTGCAGTTCTTTGGAAATCGCTTTAATATATCCTACCCACGTTGCCACAAACCCCATCTTTTCCTTACCGTATGTACGCTGCCACAGGCGGTACCGCAACCGCAGGTAACAGTAGATTCGGTACAAATTGTTCGTGCCACGCCCTGTAGAATAGGCAGTAGCCACTCTGTTTAATAGCAAGAAATATTCGTTTGAGGTCAGTGAAGCATAACCAAACTTTCCGTCCTTGTCTTCTTTGCCAAACACCTCGTTCAGATCTTTGAACCGATACTTAAACGGTTTGGTCGGTTTTGCCCGGTTGTACCCCTCTGTCATAATCACGCCACATGCTTCTAAAAACTCAACTGCATCTGCCGCACGGTTGTAGTATCTGCGGTGCTGGCAATCTTTCCCAAACGTTCCAGCCAGCTCGACCAGCTCTGACAGGCTCGTATAACTGTAAAATCGTAAATCGTAAAACGGCGAATACTTTGCGTACATCAGCATGTAAACCGGCAGTAACTCCGACACGTCCTTGCGCAAAATCAACTCTTCCGGCACCTGCATAACCTGCTTTGCTAAGTAGGAACCATTCGTATACATTAAAAAACGCTCCTTTGCCGCATTAAAAAACGGCTCAAAAATAATCATTCAATTCTTAAAAAACGGCTCGAAAAACGCATTTTGGAAAACGATGTTCAGAAACGATGCAAAATCCGCAGTCCAATTCGTTTTTGAACAACGAAAAACCTGGGGTAAAACCAACATTCACTTACGCTTAATAAGAAAAACCTTAATAAAGAAATATAGGTGGTACTTTTGCTCGGCGTTTGGCCCTCCGGGAATTCGTATCCGCCAACCATTTCGCTTGTTCTGCGTGCATCCCAAGCTCAACCGTACCCCTTTAACCCTGTGTGGGCGCATGGGTTTTGGTGGGATCGTTCCTTGGCTCTTTTCGTTCCTGGTTTTATACAATCGCCCAGGCCATAACGTGTCGCTTCAAAAATAGTCCCAGGTCATAGTGCTGCCCGTTTATGTCAAGCCATTGGTGTATTCCTCTGGTTTTTTTGACCCGCTGCAAACAACCGCTTTCTTGTCCAGTCCTGGCTGATCCGGCGCTGATAAAATCACGCTCTTTCTTTTTTCGTTAAATAGTTCTTCCAGGCTCATCTCCCAGCGCTTTTAACGCATCCTGCTGGTTTATGTATCGCATGTCGTATCTCCTTGTGTCGTGGCTCATAGCGCGTCCCTGCGCGTCTCAGGCTATGTTATGTCGTGCGGTGTCGCGGTTTATGAATAGATCTCTGGTTCCGGCATTACTGGTTCCTTAAAACAGCCCAGCCCAAAATCTCCCGGCCAATATTCGCCCTGCAGCCATTCGCTCTGGCTCTGAATAATTTCGTCCAGATTGTCAGGGTCCTTCACCAGGTTCATTGGCATCAGCAGCGGCAGGTACTCGCCTTCGTCATCCATGATAGTGAACAGGTTGGCCAGATCGTCCGCCGTTGCGCTTTGTAACTTTTCAAGCCTTGTCATATGCTTTATCCACCTCCTTAGCCTGCCGTACAGGCGTTTCCAGCTCGTATCTTAGCTAGGCTGAATAATTTGTTTCTGCGATCAAAGGCTCGTCATAGGGGCTTGCAGGGCCATGTCCGTCAATGGAGTCAAGACTCTTTGAAAGTATCTCCCATATATTAAACGTCATTATTTGGTTAATTCCGTCCATGACTTGGTCCAGCGTTTTCTCGCCGCGCAGGTACGCACAAAGCAATTTTATTTCATCCCAATAACTTTCATCCGACATGTCCATTATCACAAAATCCCTCCTTTGTTGTTGGGCAATCGTGCAGCGTGCAGTAGCATAAGTCTGGGCGTATAGTGGAGTTTACCACCTCGTCACAATCCTCACACCGCACATATTTTGTCATGGTGGGTGCCGCATCAATGGCCTCCAAAACCCGTTGTACCCCATCCAGATAAGCCTGCCATTCGGCCTCTGAATACTTCGGGTCGCGCTCAATGCAGTACGCCTCAAACTCCTCCGCATCAATCAGTCGTGCCATAAAAAATTTTTCACCTTATTTTTCGTTTTTTATTGTTCATGAAAATTTTACATATGAACTTTTCGTAATATCTCTTGGCAATGTGTTTTGCTATTGTTATTATCTTCCACACGCTAAAAATCAACAGCGTACAGTTAATCCCCAACATCAACAGCATCAACGGTCCATATATGTAAATCATCAATATGGCGTTCACCGTAGATTCCCATGTCTCGCTCATTGGCTGCCTCCGGTACCCAGGTCTCGCATCATCTCGTCGGTCAGGTAGTACACCGTGCTGGTATACCGATCTTCGAACGATTCATTGTCGTATGTGGTGCGGTCGTAAAAGTCGGCCTTGTAGCTGTAATCTTCATCAGAATATTTTATGGTGACGTAATCTACATCCTCGGTTTCTTCTTTTATGCTCCCATCATCCTGTATTACGCCGCAGTGCAGGTATGTGTCAGCGCCGCAAATGCCGCCATACCGGTTTGTATACGGCCGCGTTTCAAGAAATGCGTAGGAGATCTTGTGCGTGGTATATACAGCAGTTGTGTCTACAGCCTTTGGCGCTTTAGCCTCTAAGTAAAGGCAAAAGTGTACGGCGGCTCCAACAGTCAATACCGCAGTGGCCACAGCGCAAGCGTGAGTTATAGCACTGGCGATTTTTAACTTTGACATATATCCTCCTTAAAAGGCATGGCCGACAAACAAAAAGTTTTCTTTCAAACCATAGAATCCATCCTCCCATTCTTTGGCGGTATCCATGGTAACGTCTTCCACCGGGTGTTGGATCATCCAATCACGCAGGGTGGTCAGCTCATTGAATAAAATCTTCATGTCGCCGGCAATCTCTTGCTTCTTGGTGTTAAAATCTTCGATTGTGAAATTATTATCAGTCATTGTAGTTTTCCTCCTTATTAGTTGCAGTCTAGAATCTCGAAACTGTCAAGCAGAGTACCGAACGAATTCTCCCAGTCTTTATAGTCTTCCTGTGTGACTTCTTTTACCGGGTTAAGAACAATCCAGTCGTGCAGCTGCCGCATCTCGTCAAGCAATAATTGCAGGTTACTGGCAACCTCTTTCTTGCGGGTTTCAAATTCTTCATTGGTCATTTGTGTATTCCTCCCTCATCTCGGCATTGGCCGATATCTATTCATGTCGCAGTAGCCGCTCAAAGTGTGCATATCGTAAATCATACTGTTTACTACCTCATCACGGCTAAAACCATAACGATCGGCAAAATCCACCATATCTTCAAACATTAAGGCGATCGTGCGGTTGTAATCTTTGATATGTTCAGTTTGTACCTGTTCACCAACGATATAAGTTGCGGGTCTTTTATATTCAGGGTCAATGGTAGGCTGCTCGTCAATGCTATCAAGCACATTGTTTGTGTCATAAGTTCTATCGTCAAGCCCTTTGGCCAGCCATTCAACCTGCATGGCATCAGCGTCAATCAATCGCATTGTAGTTTTTCTCCTTATCCAAGATCAAGTTTGCCTACTGACTTTCAGCTGCCCCGCCATAATTCAATCGTCATGCCGCACCTCTTTTATTCCGGCAACGGCCGGTATTTATTCATATCGCAGTAACCGCTCATGGCGTTCATGTCGTGCAGCATTTCGCTTACTACCTCGTTCCGGTCAAGGCCATTGCGGTCTGCATAATCTACCATGTCTTCAAACATTACGGCGATTGTATGTGTGTAATCCTTAATGTGTTCCGTCTGTGGCTGTACGGAATATCTAAAGCATGTTTGTTCCATTGTTAAAAATCTCCAAAGTTATTATTTAAGAATGAGGATTGGTAGCAGTCATAGCGCTTGGTTCCATATGGTCGCCAAAATAAAATTTATGTACGCCCTTGGCCCCTACCCAGTGGTCAAAACTTTCATCAAAGCTGTCACTATGTACTGCAGCCGGCACCTGAATAATGCAGGGCACTTTCTGCGCCACCATATCATCTTTACACCACCCGCTGTTGCAGGTTCCGCAGCAAGGTTCCAGTACCAGGTCGTCAAACGGGAACATCATATCGCAGTAGCCTTTGATATATTTGTCATAGACTCGCTCTGCGTTATGCTCATACGGCGTATCGTTCCAGTCGTCGCCGTACCATTCCACCAGGTCATCATCACCCAGGTAGAACCGTACCAGGTTGCCCTTGCGCTCAAAGTCAATAATTTTCATGCCTGCGCGTTTCCTCCTTGGTGGCTTCATGTCCAGAATCAAACATCTTGGTCATATCTGCCGGAAATTCATGCCTGCTGTACATAGCCGCAGTCCGCCGCACCAATTCGCACGGATCAGGATTATTTGCCCCAAACTCCGCGTTCAGCTCGTCTTGCGTCACCGGCCACTTAAAGCCAAAGTCACTGCGCTTGATTTTGCACAGCGGTGCTCCTTCATGCCAGAACACGATGCCCTCTATGGCGGCCAACTCCAACCCGCGCCGGATTCCCTCAAAGCTTAGGTTCGGGACGTCAATACTGATCGTGCCGTGCCGCACCAGCACGTCCTTGTCCAGCCCGTAGGGATTCTTCTGGAAGTGCGGTCCAATCGCCTCATAGGTTGCATCCGGCAGGTCATCCCAGCTGTTGTTTCGTGCCGCCACAAACCATTTGTCCGCGGGGTTGTCTGCCGCCACTTTCACCCAGTGGGGCCAGTGGCCAGTTACCGGGTCTGGCTCGTCACACGGGATCGCACCCTCCGGCACTGCTCTGCCCGGCTTGGCATCAAAGCGCTTGTAGTATTCGCCGTTAATAATCGCGCAGCAGGCACCGTCAATCTTCAATGTGGCAATGCTCTCATCCGTCAGCGCCGCTTCACAGCCCGGCGTAATCTCGTCATGGATTCCGGTAATCTTGTGGCCACTGAACTCGCGTTTATATAAGGTTGGAATTTTCTTCATTGGTAAAGACCTCCAAAACTTTGTTAATTATTCAGGTGTCAATCTTGATGCTGCGCATAACAATATCGGCAACAGGTTCGCCCGTTAATGCGCACAGGCAGGCGTAACGGCCAATCCATTCATCGAAGTCTACGTTATCGTTAAAGGTGATTTGCACATAGTTGGTAGAATAACCATGACTTTTCGCCCATGTGTTCGGCGTGCCATTGTCGCATTCCAAACAAACATGCCGGCGGCCTGGATCTGATTCAATAAACCAAACCATGCTGACACCCTGCTCACATAGCGTGGCCATCATTTTCCTGGCGCTCAGTTTTGCGCTGCATGTCTCTGCCGTGCTCCAGCGGCTCGTCTGGCTGGCCTGGTATTTTGCGCACGCATCATCCACGGCCTTATGTGCTGCCTCTGGGTCGCTCACATCAATCGTCACACTGCGCAGCGTGGTTGGCTCTGGTGTAGCAGCCGGTGCCTCACATTCCTCCGGCGTAAGTAACGTACAGCAGTTTGGGTCAAGCTTCAGCTCCCTGACCGCCAGCATACCGCTCGGCTGCAGCCACCGCCCATAGGGGATCTGGCCGTCCACCACTTTGGTAATTATGAATGTATCTCCCTCGCAGGCCGCATATTGGCGTATATCCGCCCGGTGTGTTTTGGTAATTCGCACCTTGTCGCCCGGTTTTGCCAAACAATATCTAGCGGAGCTGTTGATGGTGCCTGTGTTGTGATTTTCCATGAATTATTTGCCTCCTTTGTTTGCGAAAACTTGTATTTAATAAAGGTAAAAAAACGGGTGCTTGCCAGGCACCCAAATTCAGTGGGTATCGTTATATAGTAGCCAACGGCGGCACCCCCAACACTGTATCTACTGCCATTGCCGTTGCATCAATCTGCTCCTGGCTCAAGCCAATGTAGCGCATCGTAATGCTCTGGCTGCTGTGGTGGAACTTGTTTTGCAGCGTTTCCATCACCTGGCCAGCCGGCAGCCCGGCCTCTGTCATGGCGTGGTTTGCAGCATAGCCATAGGTCTTGCGCAGGCTGTGGGTACTAATATGCTCTTTAATGCCGCACTCTTTGGCCGCATGGTTTAAGATCCGCCACACCTGGGTTTCGTCCAGCGGCTGCGGCACTCCCTTGGGGCTGCGCATACTCTGGAACAATGGCCAGCCTGGCTTCAGCACATTCATGGTTCGGCCCCGCATCTCTTCAATCAGAGCGGTAATCGCGCCTGCTGCCAGCGGGGTAATCAGGTCATTGGTGCGCTTGCCGGTCTTTTCATTGATGATAATTACGCGGTGGCGCGGGCAGTTGTGCTCACAATCCCACACATCATCAACGGTAAGGCGTAAAAGATCGCCCACACGCAGGCCCAGTGTCACACCACATATAAATAAGGTATAGTTCCGCTGCCTGTTATACGGGCGTCCCTGGGTGTGCAGGTATGTGGCTATGGCGTTAAAGTCCTCGCGGCTGCGGATCGGCTCTGCCGGCGTTGGTTTTGCCACACCATTGGTTTTTACCAGACTCAGTTTGGGTTGTGCATAGCGGGCGGCACGGGCTTTCTTACTGCGGCTCCGCTGGCGCGGCTGTGGTGTTTCGCGTACCAACTTGTAACCCATGGCGGATGCCAGCTGTTCCATCAGGGCGTTGTGGCCGTCAGCATCGGCGCTTGCCTGCATCATTGCCATCAGTAAGCTTGCAGCACCTTGTAGGTCCAGCCCACCTTTGGCTTCTGTGGCTTCCTGCATAGTAACAGTGCGGGGAATAAAGTGAGCTACGCTGTTTCTTTTTTTCATAGTGGGCTTCCCTCCTGTATGGTGTGTCCTGCGGAGCTTTATCCTGCGGAGCTTTATCTTGCGGAGCTTTATCTTATGGTTCTATTATAACACTGCTATTTACAAGAAGTCAACAGTGGCAAAAAATAAATTTCAGGAGAAAGCGTAACACAGGCTCCGCCTGTATGGGGCGAAAGAATTGAGCTGCGGTTGTATGGGCTACGGTGCCGTTATACTCCTGTGGGAGTACCCACCCAAAGAAACCCGATTGGTGTTGTAATGGAAACTATCCACCCGCCTGCGGCAGTGGGACCCAATCTGCGGCAGTGGGATCTCAATTCGTCCCCGTAGGGTGCCTTCCTTTATATATATGGCACGTTAGAGGCCAAAACAGCACTCACAGAGCCTGCAGCCGTCTTATAGTGGCACCTATTGCCAGGATTTGCCATGGAATTGCCGGGATTTAACCTCCGGTGGGGCCAATGTTGGGGCGTTTCGGGGTTGTAAAGCGGCGTTTCGGACTGCTCCGAGGCGTTTTCGAGCGGAAATTATGTGCTTTTTAGCGTTTTGGCGCTGTTTTTGTGCGTTTTAGTGGCCAAATTACACGTTTTTATGGCATTTTTGGGTAAAAAAATAAGGCCCCGAAGGAGCCTAGAAAGCGGATTGTTATGCGGTTTTCTCCGAGAAAGGGAACGATTAAGGAAACGGAGGTTTAGAGGGAGGAAAGTGGAGGAAAGGAGGGGCTTGGAGAAAGGAGGAGAGGAGGTGTGGAGGTGGAAGAAGGTGAAGTAACGTAGGTGCGTTGGTTTGTGTTTTGAGAGCCGGGAGTGAGGAGAGATAACTGACCCATTTTCCACGCTTTTACGTCATTTTTCTTTTTAACATACCCCCCCTATGCAAACTATTGAAGGTGGTTTGCAAGTAGCAGATTTTTAGCGGTATACCGCTATTTTATGGCCTTCTAACTTGCTGATTTTTGGCGCTTTTCTTGCTTTACAGAGGGTATACCAGGCGCTGTTTTATAGTCCTATTTATAGGACTATATACCGTGCCGTGCCGTCGGGTCAGCTGACCTATACTATATAGTATAAAGTATAATACCCTATTTTATCGCAGATCTCCAATTCCTTCTACCCGCAGTACATAACGCCGCACTTTATTTATATACATTTGTTTCATATATTTATAATTTTATTGCAAGTATCTTGTACTGCGGTGCTGACTTGCTTATTATAATAAGTACACGGTATTATATACCGCATACCGCAGCACACAAAAAATACCACACAAAAAAATGGAGGTACAAAAAATGTTGAACGAAAAAAAGAATAACAAAAATCAGAATGTGATTATACACTTTGAGTTTTCCGCGCCGGCGCAAAAATGGAACCTTGCAGATAGTATTCCCCCCGTATACCGCGCGGCTATTGGAGCCGCCGCCGCCGCTGCAAAAACAGCTTGTGATAAACAGTATAGCGATACCCTGCGGGGCCTATATCAAGCTATCAATAGATATGCAACCTGCGGGATATGGCCCGATAACAGCACCGCCGCCGCGGATCTAGTTCAAACTATTGCCTTGCATTATGTTGAACTTGCCGCCGCCGCAAAACAGCCGCTTGATAGTTGGGTACAAGGCGGGGATAACAACTTTACTGTTATCAGAGTATATAAAAAGAGAAGCACAAAAGAGCTCATACTATTGCAAGGCCCCCGCGCTGTTTTGTCATACGGTATTAACGCGGCAAACAAATGGATTAACAGTCAACGCGCGGCGCGTATAACCGGCCGTGTTACCTATATAGATAGTACTGGCAAAACATGCACAAAAACAGTACCACTTGAAAGTGTAGAAAAACTAACAGAAGGTAACAATGACGCGATACAGGGTAAAGGTACAGGATTAACAGAGCCGCGTTATAACAACCCTGATACAATTCAATCGCGCGCGCTGTTTTGGGCGGATATTGGCTATATTTTGCGTAACATTCCAGATGGTCAGGATATATGCTATTATACCGCCGCCGGTTATACGCAGCAAGAGATCTCAAAACAGTTGTGCTATAGTCAATCAAAAGTCGCAAAAATCCTTGCAAAGTGCCGTAAAGCTCTGTTAGATAACGGCCTTGCACCTTCTACAATATTATAATAGGCCGCTATACCCCGTTATGTTATCCCGCAGTTGGATAGTATAACGGGGTATTTTTTTTTGTTATGTTTTAACTGCGGATTATTATTTTCGAATTTTCTAAAATTTTTTTTGAAAAGTTGGAATAATACCCCTGTTTTTTTTACGTTATAGGTGTAAGCACTTACACAGCGCGGCGCGATACACAGCGCGGCGCGGTACACAGCGCTTACACCTTCCCACGCGGTCTAGTTCAGACCTAAAAATAAACAGTACATTTTGCTAAAAATGCGGGGCCTGTTATCCTAGTGAAAATGACAGGGCGAACAAAAAACCGATTGGCTATTCGCAAGTTCGGCTTGAACGAAGCATAAATCGGGCTGAAGTCGAAAACTAGGTAAAGTTTGGGAAAGCTATGCCCTGGAAACTGTTACTTCAGACCTCCCCATGCGTTTGATGAACCTGATTCTGCAAACGGATTCTAAAGCGACTGGCATTTACACTGGCAATATCTCCGATGTTATCAGTGTGCCTTTTTGTCCTATCTCCGATGGGGCATTGACTGCTTAAAACCGTTGGCACCGCAAAACCCCGCCGTGCAAATGAAGCGGATTCAATCACACAAGGAGTATAAACTTGACTCGGAAATCGAATTCCGCCCCGCAAGGGGTTATTCATAAAACCGAAACAGACCGCCTTTTCGCAAGAAAGGGCGGTTTTGTCGTGTAAGGACTGGCTCTTATACCTGATGAGGGAAAGCATCCCCCACGGAATTGCCAAAATGAAAGGAATTTGACTATGAAAACCGAACTGAAAACCACCGATATGGCCGAACTGAAAACCCTGATTGCCACCGCTGAAAACGAAATTAAGCTGAAAACCGTGGCATATAAGGACCTTCTGGCCGCCGATGACGCAACCCAAAAGGATCTCGCAACCGCTGAAACGGCATTGGCCAACGTGATTGACGAGTACAACGAACTGAAGAAGAACGAAATTTACCTGACCTGCTATCAGGCAGAATCCCCCATGCTGGCCGCCTGCAAGTACGGCGAAATGACCAAAAAGGTGCTGAAGAAAAAGCAGAATGAAAACGGCACCGTAACCATCAGTGTCGATGACCGCAAGGCCCGCAATGCAATCGACCTGGTTGACTTTGAGCATTGCAACCCCGAAAAGGGTACTTTGGCCGTCAATGGCCAGTGGCCCTTCTATCTTGAATCCTGGCTGAAAAGCCTGGCTCTGAACCTTGGCACCGAAATTGAACTCGATACCAAAGCCCAGAATGAACTCGCCGCAAAATATAAGGATGCTGACGGCGAATTCGCAAACCTGTCCCGCAAATCGTGCAGCATGAAGAGCATGGTTCGTGACTTGCAAGCTATCGTTGATTGCATCGTGTTTATTGATTACGTTCCCAAAGAAGAACCGACCGATGAATCCGATTCCAAAAAGCCGGTCAAACCGGCCAAAAAGCTGAACGCTTTGAAGGTCACTTCCAAGGATATCAACTACATCAAAAACCGCATGACCAAAGCGGGCAAAACCGCTTTGGCAATCCGAATGGCAAGCCCGAAGGAAATGCGAATCATTGTTGGCAACGTCATGTACCACCTGACCACTGGCAAGCCGTACACGATTGAAGCGTAAAGCGTAACCCAACCGCTGGCAGACCGGTTAAAGTCTGCCCTTGTTAATGCAGCCCAAAAGGGAAATGAATTGAAAAAATGAATTTCCTTCTGGATGGTCACAAGCCCATAAAAATGCAGAGTGGCAAGCCGCCCGTTGTTGATTCTTTTGCGAATAGGTAGTAAAATGAAATTACATAGGGTTTGCCGTTTCGCAAGCCCAATTCCCTCGCAAAATTCAAAACGCAAAGGAGTTTTACAATGGACCCAACTTTTGAATTCGATTTTGAAAACGTTGATCTCGGCCCTGACGCTGACCCGCACGATTCTGTTATTTACGCAATCGGAAAAGCAGTTGAAAAAGAACTCAAACGGCCTAAAACCTTAATCGTGAATCCCGTTCAGCTGCAAAAAATGAATCAGCTACAAAAAGCTCTCGCAAAATACATTGAACACGCCAAAACCTATCCGCTAAATGATAATGTGACGTTCAAAATGATTCCAAAAGTGAACCAGCATGACATTGAATTTGTTTTGGTCCTTGATGATTTTGTTGACTTCAAAGACCTGATGCTTCTTGCATTTGATCTCGGCGTCAATGTTCGGATCTGTACCGCAAATGAAGATCGCGTCAGAGTCGGCTTTACGATTGAAAACCTTTACGTTGAACCGTAACCGTAACTAATTCCAAAATCGAATTCCAAACCGGAACCGCTTTTCACAGAGCGGTTCCTTTTTTATTGCTTGTTTTCGTCTCTAAGATGAATTTCATATTCCCCACTAATCAACCGCCGTATCATTTGCGGAAACGTGCAATCGAGTTTTGTAAGAAGATTATTAAGTTTGTCATTATCTTCCGTATTCAAAACGATTCCTTTTCTGTGTTCGTTTCCGTTTTCCCTATTTCTTGCTTTACGTTCTCTGTTAAGCCGTCGAATATGCTCCAGCTGTTCCTCTGCTGTTTTGAATTGCTTTTCCATTCTAAAACCTCTTTTACAACTTGATTTTTTTACATTATACCAGAATAAAACTATTTTTACAAATCCAAACCATAAAACGAAAGGAAGCCCCATCATGAAAAAGCTAACAAAACTTCTCGCCCGCTTCGCCCTGTTCAGCGCCGCCGCGTGCGCCATTCTCTTTGGCCTTCCCGCCCTGGCCACGCGCCACCCCTTCATCCTGTTGACCGTTTCCCTGTCCGTTTTCGTGTATGCCATTCACAAACCAGTGGCAAAACCCAAAGCGGCAAAGCACCGCACCGCCACCCACCGCAAGGCGGCATGACCCCACCATCCCATCATGAATAAGTTCTTTGCGCTCTGACTTCACCGCCAGGGCGTTTTTTCATAGCATCATAAATTGAATCGGCTTTGCCAATGAAAGGAAGTCCCCCAAATGAAACCTCGCCGCATTCTCTCCGCCCTCCTCCTCTCCCTCGGCCTTACCCTCCTGACCTTTGCCGCCACCTGCCGCCTGGTTATGACCAACATCCAAATTGATTATGACCCGTCCAGCCCTGCAACCGTAACCCTCACCGTCTTTGGCCAGTCGGATGAATACGCCCTGGCCATTGATGCCGATTGAATCCCCTGCCAAAAACAGTATGAAATGAAAGGAAGTACCCAAAATGAATTCTCTTTATGCCCTCATCCTCACCGATTCCCTTCACCTGCCCACCACCATCGGCTATTTTAATACCCGTCCCGCCGCCTGTCAAGCCCGCCAGAGTGCCCGCGCCTGGCTGGACGATGAATCCCAGTCGGTCGAAAGCCTCAACTGCTTCTCCAACGCCGCAGTGAACATCCTGGATGAATGCCGCACCGCAATCGAAAAGAATCCCGCGCACTATGTAGACCTGCGCGTTAAGCCTGTCGATGACCTCTCCGACCCCGAAACAACCCCGTTCCGCGTCTATTATGAAACCGCAGCCGGCGACCGTTACTTCACCGTTATGGAAACCGTCACAGATCTCACCGCCACCCGTATCGTCTCCCACACCGTTCCCAACTGCACAGTTATCGTAACGGCCTTCCCGGATGAACATGTTGAAACCGTTGGTTACACGGAAGTCAAGAGGGAAATGCTGGATGCCCTCGCCCTTCATCAGCCCAAACCCACCGCCAATTCCCTCGCTGAATTCGCCAAGCTGGCCGAATCCGGCACCATCACCCGCAGCCAGTTTGAAACCTTTGCCTATCACGCCGTCAACTCTCCCCTGCCCAATGAAAACTTTACGGACCTCAACGCGCTTGCCGATACCCTCCGCAAAGCCCTGGATGAAGGCACCCAGATTATTCTCTGATGGAAAGGAGTCCCGCAATGAAACTGCAATACCACAAAATCCGTGGCGTGGATAAGTCCGTCTGCACCGCAGAGCAAAAAATCGCCTATAACATGGCCTCCCGCATCTATGGCGATATCCGTTTTGCCAAAGCCTGGCAGCAGTATGATTCCGGCAAGGTCCCCGCCTTCCTCCAGAATGACTGGGAATCCAAAGCAATCCGAGAATACTTTACCACCTGGCAGCGCGATTATAACAAAGCGTCCGCCCATTACAACGAAGACGCAATCTTCAGCGCCCTGCGTGCCGGCCTGCATGATTTTATCTGCCACCACGGCCCCATCTTCACCACCTATAAAGAAGTCGGCCAGGCGTTTCCCGCCCACTACCTCTAAGCTCCGATGAAAGGAAGTACCAAAATGATTGTTATAAAAGAGAATGAACGTCTTTACGCAACCTCCTGGCAGTATAACTCTGCCCGCATCCTCACCCGTCTGGCCCAGCTCATCACCGCCCAGGGCGGCAAAGTGAAACCCTTGTATCCCGCCGTCATCTCTGACCGCAACCTGGAAGAAGCCTGCACCGCAACGCAGCACCGCATTGAATCCTCTTCAACCTTCCATCCCAAAGTGCGGGAACCGCTGATTTCCAACCTCCAAAAGGAACTCGCCCTCTTCCAGGCCATCCCCCACACCCCCATCACCGTCACCCACACCAGCTATATCAACTTCACAATGAACGGCGTTTACTACTCCTATAGCCTGGACAATAACCCCCTCTTTCCCTTCCACTACCTCAAGACCCCTATCGAACCCAAAAGCGAAACCTACTCCGGCGATGCCTGTATGGAAGAAAGCCCCAAGTCCTGGTTTACTGACCCGCTTATCGGCTTTGGCTGCCCTGATTCCGAGATTGAATCCGCTGCTGGGGCCATCCTCTCCCTGCTCATTGCCGCCCCACTCTCCACCATTCGCCACGATGCCAAGCGCACTCGCATCCCCAACACTTACAATTCCGGCTCCCACTTTGAAACCATCCCCATTAAAGAGCGCCGCATCAAGATTGATTTTTGAACGTCAAAACGTCGTTACCCAATTCATAATAACACAGTTTGCTAAAGAAAGGTCGAACCAAAATGAAAACCAAAACCCGCCACCCATTCAACCTCCAGTCCGAACTTTCCCGCCTGGAACTCAACGGTGCCTGCTCTTACGATGGCCAGCCCCTCATCCTTCTGGAACAAGCCTACTGCTCCTATGATTGTTACCACGGTATCGCCCAGTACGTTGCCACAGCCATCTGCCCCAACGAAATCGCCAAGGATTTCACCGCCCCGTGCTATGTCGTCACCTGGCCCATCATCCGCCCCTCTGCCGAAAACGAAGAGGATGCCTGCGATTGGTCCGCCCCCGACGGCCTCACCCCCAACGGCAAATATGATTTGGAACGCCGCTATTATTACTAATGTCCAACCTTTTGCACTAGCGCATCACAACGTTTGGTTGTATAATCCAATCATAAGCCAAACCGCAAAACAAAATTATTTCTCCGTTTCCACCAAACTTTTCAAGCTAAAATCCGCATAAATTTTACCATCCTAACAAATCTTATGAACAAATTGTAAATTCAAAAACGAATCCGCATCATGCAATGAAAGGAAGTACCGCCCCATGTCTACCCAAATTCTCAACCTCACCCCGCACGAAATCAACATTGGCACCGCTTCCATCAAGCCCTTCGGCGTGGTTGCCCGCGTCTATGTTGAATCCATCTCCGACGGCGAATTCACCACCGCTTCCGGCGTAACCATCCCCATCTCCCACTCTTACTATGGCGATGTCGAAAACCTGCCAAACCCCATGCCCAATACGATTTACATTGTCAGTGCTCTTGTCGCCTCCCGCGTTCCCACCCGCTCCGATGTCTTTTACCCCTGCTGCATGGTCCGCGATACCCAAGGCCGCGTTATCGGCTGCAAAACCCTCTGCTGTGCCGCCGCCCCCGTCCTCGCCGCCGTGCATTAACCTACGGTGCAAAACGATTTAAAAAAGGAGTTATCAATCATGATTACCTGGCTTAACGTCAAACAGCTTGAAGCCTTAGCTGAAATCCCCAAAAACCTTGTTGTCGATTGCAATGGAGAACCGGACGGAACGATATATTTTACCAAGGTCAATAAGTCTGCTGTATCCTATTATGATATTATTAGATACCTTGATAAGTTTACGGCCCCCACTGTCAGAACTCGTGCTGATATTGCTTTTATCACAGGTGATATCTGTACCCGGCCTCACAATAAAAATTCACAAGCAACCCGTTGGCTTATCATCTCTCATGAATATCGTGTTTACTCTTGTATTTTATCTGCCGTTCCTTCTTGGGATGACCGTCAAGAAGATGTTGAACTCAACTTGGAGCATAATCCCAATCGTATTTTTCTTATAGAGCGGGAGGATGGTAAAAGTAAAAATGAAAAGTTTACCTATAATTTTTATCAGGTTTCGGATACGCCTACCCCACCAACACTAGACGAATACAGCGTTGAAGATAAAGTTCTGTTTATAAAATCGTATGAAGATTGCTTCCCTAGACCTGGATTCTATTTGAAATTTGTTGAAAGTTCTAGTTTTGAAGAGCTGAATAGAACGCGCAAAACTCTTATAGACAGATTAAACGTTGTCAAATCCAGACTTGTATACCTTGTTCAAAACGATGACACGGAGGACTAACCATGCTTCATCACATCACCCTCACCCAGCTCCGCACTTTTACCTCTCCGGCCACACAATTCGGTGCCGACAATGAACCCTATATGGTTCTTCAGGTCAACCGCAACCCCATGGATTTTCAGCAGCTCACCTCCTTCCTCTATGAATTCATTTACCCCACCCCCGCTTCCCGTGAGGACCTTCTCATGGCCTCCGCTTATCTTTCCAACATCAACAACGGCAGCTGTGAAGGTTTTTCCTCCAGTCATCCCCGCCTGCTTCTCATCTCAAAACTTTCCGGCCAGAGCATTTATAATCTCGACCCTGCCCCTGATAAGATTGATGCTGTCCAGAACGATATTGATACCGACTTGGAGTACAGTACCGCCCGTCTGTTCGTCCTTGAATGTACCGGCAAGGAAAAATGGACCATCCATCATGTGACCGACCGCTATAATCCTATCAACTTCCGTGACACCCCCGTCATCTCTGCCCTTGCCCGTACCCGCATCCTTGCCGATACCGCAACAGCCTACCACGACGAAAACGATTCTCTTCTTCTCAGCTCTTATGTTGACTATCTCAATTCCCACTTTGAAGCCTTTGCCTGCACCAGCGATACCGAGACCTTAAAGTTGCTGGCTCTTACCAATAAAACCATCTCCAATATTCTCTATCGCGTCCTTCAAATCGCCGATGAAAACCCGACCAAGTTCAGCCTCTAATTAAATCACTCCACTATAAAAGCCCTGCCCACCCGCAAGGCTTTTTTCTTTTACCCATTCAAAATCAAATCAAGAAAGGAAATCTACCATGACTGACTTTGAAAGAAAAATCACTTCCGAAAAAGCTCTTGATGCCGCCATCCGCCAGCTCAAAACCCAGGACGACTGGTTTCTCACCACCAAAACTGGCCTGGCAAAACGCATTGTCACCCTCTACGATGAAATTATTGCTGCTGCTGATTTCCCCGTTTCTCTTCCCGTCCGCGATGTCCTCAACTACAGCTCTGCCGCCTTCATGAACTATGTCAAGCTCGGCTGCAATTACATCACCCGCAAATTCAATGTCCGCCACAGCCCCACCACCGTTTACTCTTATGGCTACAACTACAGCAACGAGGCCATTCACGAAAAAGCTTCTTATCCTTACACCATTGATGATTTCTTCGCTGACCCTCTTCGCAAGTCTCTGTTCGTCATCGGCTGCTACAACTACCTGCACGATGTTATTGACGGCAAAATCAAACCTACCAAGATGACGGAAGCCAAAGCCGAAACGAAACCTCTCACTCTCCAGTCCGCCACCACTCTTGCCGCTCCTCCCATCGCACCCACCATTCCCATCACCAAAACGAACACTGTTTCCTGTTCCGCCACCAAAACCTGCGCCGCCTACAAACCCGTGCCCCAGAGTCCCGCAAAACCGTAACACAAGCGCAAAACCCGTTCCCATTCCAAACGCCGGACGTACCGCCCTCTTATATATCTTTCTTTATCTTTATATATAAACGCTATTGACGTGCTGTTTTCAGCCCGATTTTGAACCTTCCTAGTCGTATTGACACGCAGTTTTTAGGCCGTTTTGGAACATTGCTTTTACTAACCCACCACCTCACCGGGTTTGTACAGCCCAAAAGCAAACATATTTTGTCATCGGCCATGCAACATTTTCACCGCATCAAGCAACATTTTTACGGCTTGAACATTTGCGAAAACTTGTATATAATCAAAATCACAAAGTCACCCGCCAGCATGAAACCGCATCCCTCTCAGCGCCCCACACAGCCCCTACAGGCCGTGTTTCCTTGTGACCATGCAGTTTCTCGCCCGTTTTCTTCTCGTTTCTCACAGCGCATCCCAGCCTTATTATAATTTGTTCCCCGCCCTGCCCCGTCTGGCAGGTTTTATTTCGCCCTGTTATTTACAAGTTTTCGCAAGCAAAAGGAGTTGACCCCCATGTACATCATCATTCCCACCCACGGCCATTACGAAATCCGTGACGGCCCCACCTTCATCCAGTCCGCCGATACTTACCGCGAAGCCTGGCATGAACTCGCTTCCCTCATCAATTCCCCAACCTAGGCAACCGTGCATTCCGCACTTGCAAATATTTTTTACATTGGCTACACGCCAAAGAAAGGACACACATTATGTCTACTGTCAAAATCAACGAAACCACCTTCTCCATCACCTCCACCCTGACTATGGCCCAGCTCAAGACCCTTCACACCAAGGCTCCCCAGGCCCTGCAGCTGACCAAGCCCGGCAAAAAGTCCGGCGATGACGATGAGATCATCTTTGCCATTGCCCCGTCCGCCAAGCAGAGCATGTCCACCTACGGCATCTGCTTCGCCAAGTCCGCCTTCGGCACCGACAATGCTATCTACGTTGAGGACCTGCCTGCCGACCTCGAAGACATCACCAAGGCCAAGGAGCATGTCGCCGAGCGCATCGGCTTCGCAAAGAAGCACCTGGATGAAATCGAAACCCAGGCCGCTGCAACTCTGGCTCAGCTCAAGGCCGACCACGATGCCATCATCGCCGGCATTGAAGTTTCCACCCCGGCCGCCCAGACCACCCCGGCAAACGAAACCGCCGCTCAGTAATCAAAACGGCCGGTGCTCACCCCCACAACAAGCAGCCCGGCCATGATTTTTCTTCCACAATCCACAATCCAACATAAAAATATTTCATCATAAGGAGATTTTTTACCATGATTAACGTCACTATCGTCGATAACCTGCACCGCAACACCTACCCCGTTGACCCCAACACCACCCTGCGTTCCGTCCTGGAAGCTCATGATGTCGATTATACCACCGGCCAGACCAAGCTGGATGGCTCCTCTCTGGCCGCAGGCGACCTGGATAAGACCTTCGCAGACTTCGGTATCGCGGAAAAGTGCTACCTGGTCAACATTGCCAAGCAGGATAACGCCTGATTGATTTCCCTCCGGTGGTGTCTCTTCCCCCACCGGGGTGCTGCCTTACAGGAACAGCCTCCCCGCGGCAGGCAGCGGGCAACGCAAACGCGGCCAATCGTTCCAAATCTAATCAGAAAGGAAAAATGAATCACCATGCCACTCCCCAACTATACCGATATTCTCAATTACATGTCGCCCACCATCACATGGCAGGACAACACCCCCTGCCGCTCCTCTTTCAAAACAATTTTCACCAAAGTTCTGGCCTGCACAGTCTACTCCCGTCTCACCGCAGGCAACACCCTTGCCATCCTCGGCGATGATTCCGGCCTGCAGGCTTCCGCTAACCCGAATGAATCCCGTTTGTTCTTCGTCACCGATAATGCCACCATCCCTGATTCCATTCAGGAAGTCAAAGATATCGGCGCTTATCTCTCTGATAAGTACAAAGTCTATCAGGATGCAGCCGCCCGTATCACCATCGTCCAGTCCCAGCACGACAGCGGCCTCTACAGCAGTGTTTTTCACCGCCGTTTCGCCTCGGCCATGCCCCGCCTGCTGCCCTGGCTCTTCAAGGATTACCCCCTTACCTCCGATGAACTCGCCTACCTTCGCGCCCTCTCCACCCCGGATACTGGCTCGGAAGCCCTCGCCCGGATGGCGGAAGCCCTTTATAACAAAACCGATCTGACCTCCAGGGCCGTAGATAAAGCAATCGAATCCCTCTTCAAAGGTACTATTGACCGCCGTAAAGCGGATCTCAAGCGGTCAATTGAAAGTCTTTACCGTGATCTGAAAGAAACCCGCGCCCGTATCTCGGAAATTTTTACCAACATCACCAGCATTAACTGTGAGCTGACCGGCCTGGACTCCAAAGATGAATCCACCTTTATCACGGAACTCAAGGATTATCTCCACACTCAAAAGGGTATCTCCGTCGGTGCTGTCGATGGATCGCTTCTCCTCGTCATCACCACTTTTCTCTCTAATTATGACCCGGATGATGTCGAAACCTTTATCTTCAACAGTGACCGCCCCTATGAGGATCTTACCGGTGAAGAAGAACACGATGTCCGCATCCTTTTCCGGGCTGTGTTCATTGACCACATCTTCAAAATCAAACTCGCTGCCACCTATAAGCTTAATTACAACTGCCATGTCACAGCCATGTCCGATGCGATCAATATGAGCGTCATTCAGGCTGTTCCCAACCCTCACATCAATCATCACTCCTGTCTCGGTAATTATGAACCCATGCTGGAGGATGCCGAGGATCGCCGAGATTTTATTGCCGCCATTGCCATCTGCCAGCAGAGCGCCAGCAGCATGAACCTTGTCGAAACAATCTCTACAAAATATTTCTTTGATGATTTCGCCACCGCCTATCACACGGATATCCCCGTCATCCTGACCGCCGCCGGTGAATCCATCACCCCCAAGCAGGCCATTGAACAGCTCAAATCCGCAAACGATTCCGCTAAGGAAGGAGAATAACCATGCAAGTTATCCGTATTGATCAGACCGCTCTGGATGCCGCCATCGAACTCTATCGCCAGCAGCTCCTCACCGGCGCTGTCAAGCTCACAAAAACTAAGGCAAAAGATAAAATCAACATCAATTTTACTGCCGATGCCTGGGCCAAACAGTCCCGCCTCATTGATGATTTCACTTCCGAAGTCGCCTGGCACGGCCTCATGCGCCAGCTCTCCCCCACCGAGTATGAAATCTATGATATCCTCGTCTACCCCCAGCAGGTCACTGGTGTCACCGTCGAAACCGACCAGGATAAATACAACGACTGGTTGCTCTCCCAGCCCGATGAAATTTTCAACAACATCCGCTACCAGGCCCACAGCCACGTCAACATGTCCACTTCCCCTTCCGGCGTCGATGACGAAAACGAGTCCAAAATTGTCAATAAGCTCAAGGGCAATGATTTCTACCTCTTCATGATCTGGAACAAGCGCGGCGAGTTCACCGCCCGCCTGTATGACTACGCCGCCAACAAAATCTACGATAAAGACGATATCTCTGTTACCTACACCGATACCCTCTCCGATTTTGCCGCCACCGCTCAGTCCCTTGTCACCAAGGCCCCGCCCATCTATTCCAAAACGAACCCTCCCGTCAAGCCCACCGGCGGCACCGCACCCCACGTCGTCTGGGATAACGCCGCCTGCTGCTGGATGGACGATGACGGCAATTATTACGACCACTACCCCACCTATTACGATTATCTCACCAACGGAGGTGCTTTATGAATCTTGCCAAAAGCCTGGATGTCTTCTCCCCGCATGATGTCAAAGGCCGCATCCACATCATTGGCTGCGGTTCGGTCGGCTCCACCATCGCGGAGCTTCTTGCCCGCTATGGCCTGACCAACTTCACCCTCTATGATTTTGATACGGTGGAAAAGAAAAACATCGTCAACCAGATGTTCTTCGACCCTCAGGTCGGCCAGCCCAAAGTGGAAGCCCTCCGCGATATCCTCTGTGCCATCAACCCGGAAGCCAAAAATGATATCCGTCTGGAACCCTCCGGCTGGAACGGCCAGCCCCTCTCCGGTTACGTTTTTCTCGCCGTGGATAATATCGAGATCCGCCAGAAAATCGTGGATGCCAACCGCTTTAACACCTTCATTAAAGCCATGTTTGATGTCCGTACCGCCCTCTTTGACGCCCAGCTCTACGCTGCCGATTGGTCGGACCCCAAACAGGTCAAGGAATTCCGCGCCACAATGAACTTCACCCACGCCGAAGCCACCGCCCAGGTTCCCGTTTCGGCCTGCGGCACTACCCTCGGTGTTGCCCCCACGGTTCGCGTTGCCGCCTGCTACACCGTCACCAACTTCCAAAACTTTATCAAAAAAGGCGAGCTGATCCACACCGGCCTCTCTGCCCCTTTCAACCTCCAGGGTGAATCCGCTTTCCTCGGTTTGTAACCCTGTCATCTTAGCGTTCCATTAAATTTCGTTTGTGTTGTATACTGTAAGCTTTTTCCGCTTCAGGCTCTTCGGTCATATCCAAGAGCACGAATTTGTTACCCCGACCCACCCTCCACCAGGAGCTGGCCAGGACGATCCCACGGTGATCCACGACCCCCACCATCGCAGTCGTCGAGCCTTTTGTCAAGCACCGATTGGTGGAAAACGAATACGTCCAAACCACACACATTAACCAACAAGGGTGGCAATAACCAAAAGGTACGCCAAAATCAGGTGACCCCAGCATCAACCGGAGTAACAACCTGGCCCACCCCAACGACGAGGGTGCCGCGGCAGCTTCCATCTCTCATCAGAACACAAACATAACCCTCACATAAGGAGCACTCACATGGTTTACATCACTTATAACTGCCCGGAACGTTTCCGGGAAATGACGTTTGAAGAACTCCTTCGCGGGGATTTCAACCTCGCCAACCTTTCCACCGGCGGCCACGGTGCTACCCGTACCGTCATCTGCAACAAAGTTCCTCCCCGCATCATGCGCATCACCAAGGTGGAACAAATGATTTTCCAGCTCCAGGCGTTCAACCAGCAGTATGAATCCCTTCGCCTCACCACTCCCCGTTCCAGCCTGTACAACCATTTTTCCATCCCCAAAGCTTCCGGCGGCCTCCGCTGGATCGATGCCCCCAATGCCAATCTAATGAAAGCCCTCAAGGAACTCAAAACCCTCTTCCAGTCCTGGATGTTTGCCGACCACCACACCTGCGCCTTCGCCTATGTCGAGGATCGCAGCGCCCTCTCCGCCGCCAAACGTCACCAAAAGTTCAATGCCTGGTGGTACGCCCATTTTGATTTCCATGGATTCTTCCCTTCCACCACGCCGGAGTTTGTCCTCTCCCAGTTTGAATTCATTTATCCTTTCAACCTCATCCTCGCCAGCCCCACCGGCCACGCGGAGCTGCTCAAAGCCCTCGACCTCTGCTTCCTTAACGGAGCACTACCGCAGGGCACCCCCATCTCCCCGCTCATCACCAACATCATGATGATCCCCTTTGACCACGCCTTCGCCAAGGCCGTCAATCATTTCGAATCCGGCAAGCATAACCCGGACGGAACCCCCATCACCGACCGCCTCTGCTACACCCGCTACGCCGATGATATCGAGGTTTCCTGCAAAGTTATCTTCAATTATCACGCCGTCGAGCGCCTCATCGTCCAGCTTCTCTCCCAAATGAACGCTCCTTTCACTCTCAATGAAACCAAAACCCAGTTCCACTCCCGCGCCGGCCGCAACTGGATTCTTGGCGTCATGCTCAATAAGGATAACCAAATCACAGTCGGCTACCGCAAAAATAAAATCTTCAAAGCCACCATTGATACCTACTTCCGCGATAGGCAAAAGGGCAAAAAGTGGCCGGATGAAGACCTCCAGTCCTTCCAGGGCAACATTACCTGGTTCAAGGATGTCCAGCCCGATACCACCAAATACATTATCCAAAAGTATAACGCCAAATATGGCCTTGACCTTGAATCCTGCATCAAGGCCGATCTCGCCCCGCCCAGAGTAACCGCATAATCCAAAAAATCAATTTGTTTCAAAGGTAAAGTTTCGTTTTGATTTCTGTTCAAGTCAAAGCCAAACACCCTCCGGTCATATCCGAGGGTTTGAATTTGTCCCCCTGTCCCACCCCCCTGGAGGTGATCCAATCGCGTCGCAGTAAGCACTGCATCAGTATCGAACTTCCATATACACGGAAACTAGCCTCGCGGCGCATCAGAAAGGATGGGCTAATGCCATATTCTTCAACAAAAAAGTAAGCAACATTGGTGGAAGCACCAATCAAACTCAGAAGAACAGCCATGGCCAGCATTTGGTTCCGGTGGCTGCCTCTCATCAGCTTTCACAAATTGATTTTTGTTTTTCTCCATTCCGCCCCATGGTTCCGGGGCATTCCCAGGCGCTTCAGCTGTTTCTTCCTTTCTTAGCAGCTCGTTGCGCCCCCTATTCGTGCGCCTGGTAAACGCACGGTCATGGTTTTACTTTCCTTTCGCTGGGCCTCCGGCCATCCCAATGGTTGGAGCGCCTGGTAATACCCCGGAACCCTCCCCTTCAAATGAATTCAGGTGATTTTTATGAAACTTATCCAAGATAACGGCAACTACGTCACCATCTTGATCGATTCCCACAGCTACAACGTCCCCTATGAAGTTATTACCGAAATCCAGGATGCCAAAGATCCCCTCGCTTATAAGTCCTCTACCCCCGTATCTTCCCCAACCATCTCTTTCGACGCTCTCCTTCAAGGCAGGTAATTTTTATGAAACTTATCTCCCCCGGCTCACGGGTCAAATTCTATACCGTAGGACCAGTTATCAGCCAGGATCACAATCCCCTGAAAACTAAATTTCAAATCATCTATCTCTCCGGCACCGTCCAAGAAGATAACGGCAACCGCGTCACCGTCTGGACCGATGATTCCCGCACCTTCCACGTCCCCCATGAATATATCACCGAAATCCAGGACCCCAACGATTCCTTTGCCTATAAGTCCCCCAACACCGTACCTTCACCAACCGTTTCTTTTGATGAAATTATTTCCGTCCTCTAATTCATACAGGTGATTCTTATGGACCCTTATTACATTCAACCCGGCACTCCCGTTTATTTTGGAATCATAACGCTGCATGGCACAGCCCGTCGTACCCTCCACGGCTTTGTCCAATCTGATAATGGCGTTTATGTCACCGTTATTGTCCCCAGTATGAATTACAAAACATTTGCCACCACCCATTCCGCCCTTACTTATGACGATACCCCCGAAGCCGTCACCCCCGCTCCTCTCCCCACTCCTCCCATCTCTTTTGATGAACTTATTTCTCAAGGTAGGTGATTCCTCATGACCCCTTTCCTCCCCGGCTATGAACCCGGCACCTGGGTCGAGATCGTCTCCGGTCCAGAAATGCTCTGCTCCCTCCAGTATGATTACGGCATCACTTTCACCCTCACCGATTCTCTCCCCTATGAGCCTATCCTCGGCAAGCAGGGCAAGATCGTTGCCATCCTCGGCAAATCCGGCCTTCTCCGCCTCTATTTTCCTCACAGCGATTCCTACCACATCATCCCGTCCAGCATGATCTCCCGCACCATCCCCGCTCCGTATCTCAGCTTTGATTCTCTTATCGCAAACCTCTAACCCCATCACAGAAAGGAAGCCTACCATGAACCCCACCTATGAAGTTGGCGATGTTGTCCAAATCATCTCCGAAGAAGAAGTTTATTCCTGTCCTACGGATGACCGCGGCAATTTTATTCTTACCCGTTCCAGTTACGGCTTGTACGATTCTTTTAACAGAGATAAACTTCCTGTTTGCGGTTGTTCGGCTGTCATTACTAGCATTTCCGAAAACGGTGTAGCAGGAGACCTATATAAACTTACCCCTCTCTTCGCTAAAGACAAAACCGTTTTTTCCTGGGACGAATGGTTCTTTTCCGCCGCTGAATTTCGCCCTCTTATGGATCTGCTGAGTGTCGTTTCTCCGCCCCCGGTTCCTTCCATGTCCTTCGATGATTTGTTGAAAGGAGTTACGCAATGAAGTTCCCTACTACCTACCCCGTTGGCACCCTCGTTCAAATCATTTCTGCCGCAGAGTTTGACGCTCTTCCCAAAAATGATGCTGGCTGTGCGCTGTTTCTCGATCCCCTTTCTAATGGTATCGCAGATTATATGTCCCCTAAACGCCGTTCTCTTTGTGGCAGCATCATGCAAATTGATCGTAAATTTGGCACTTCTGACTTTTACTTCTTAAAACCCTACGATCTCTCCACTGCTGTCGATCCCTCCGCCGCTGCCAGATTCTCTTGGAACACCGCTCTTTTCACCCCCAATGAATTCCACCCCTATGGCATCCCGGTTCCCATTTCCCCTGTTTCCTTTGACGATTTCCTGAAAGGAGGCATTTGAATGCCATCCCCCTACCCCACCTACCACGTTGGTGATCGCGTCATCGTCCGCCAGTGGGATGATATGATGGAAGAATTCGGCTCCAATCCTTACGGTGATATCACTGTTCATCCTAATAAACTTTCTTTTATTCTTGACATGAAACCTTACTGTGGCAAAGAGTTTATTGTTGTCAAAATCGTTCATGATAAAGATCTTCCTGATGAACCCATTTATTTTCTCGATTATTTATCGTGTACTCATGCAGGCTTTAATGTTGATGATTCTCCTCACGGTTGGTTTTTCACCTCCGCCATGCTCCTCCCTGTCCCTGCAACCCTCCCCCCTGAACCCAAAAACCGTATTTCCACCCCTTCTATTACATTCGATGATTTACTTCAAGGAGTCCAATAATTATGGATACTGCCCTTAACCCCAATAACTATCCTACCTACAACGTTGGAGATAAAGTTACCATCCGCCAATGGGACGATATGGAATCCGAATTTGGTTTGAACGAATCTGGTGAAATCAAAGTCCCAAAATTTTTCACAGAGCCTATGAAACAATATTGCGGACAAACACTCCCCATTGTTTATGTACGCCACCATGCACCTCCAACTTTTGATTCTTATTATCTCGATGGTAGTTCTAAGATTTTTTCTTCTCCCATGTTTGAACAATCTTGTCCCACAGTTGTCTGCGCCTCCACTCTCACCTTTGATGATTTATTGAAAGGAGCTACCTCTCAACTGGCAAATCCCCAAGCATAAATACCACGGCGCTTCCATGGCCAATTTTGCCAACAACACCCCGCCGTGTCCCAACGATCAACCTCAAAAATAAAACAGCCTAACAAGGTATAGAATCATTTGCTGATTATATTTCAGTTCATGCTTTCACTCTTCGGTTATATCCAAGAGTTCGAATTTGTTACCTCCTCCCCCTCCTGGATCACGGGCGTCGTCTGCAGACAACGCGCCTCCATACGGTTTCGAGTTGGCATCAAAAGATCCGCATTTGAGCCAAAACAAACGCTAACACGTCCTTCACAAGACCGACCTATGATCCACTCAAGAAGACCGTTTTCCCACCAGCTTGTTCCCTGTTTTATTTTGAATCTATTTTTACCATCAGAAAGGATCAACCATTATGACCAAACTTACCTACACCCTCGCTATCATCAACGGTACTGTCTGCTATGAATGTCAGCCCTCCACCCCACATGCCTTCTATTCGGGCGGCGGCTGGTTCGCCCCGTTTTGCACCGTCCTCGAACTCACCCGCAAAAACACCGTCAAAGCATAACAAATATCCAATATCTATTTATCCCATATCACAGAAAGGAACTTTCAAAATGACTCAAAATCTTACCCTCGTTACCCAAAAACCTTTTGGCTCTCTGACCTGCAATGTATATCAGGACGATTCCAATAAAAATGAATTCTACATGACCCGCGAACAGGTCGGTGCAGCGTTGAATTATGAGAATCCTCGTATCGCAATTCAGCAGATTCATAATCGGAATAAAGATCGATTGGACCCTCTTTCAACCGTATGCAAAATGAATACAGTTGACGGTAAATCCAGGGATGTATTTATTTACACCCTCCGCGGTGTTATGGAAATCTGCCGCTTCTCCCGCCAGCCCAACGCGGATAAGTTCATGGACTTTATATGGGATGTTATGGAATCCCTTTATTATGGCCGCAGCGTCCTCGCCACCCCGAACCAAACCTCCGCCGTAGCCATGCAAACCATCCAGGCCCTCGTTGATTCCACCCTCAAAACCCAGGCCGAAACCGCCCGCTGCATGGTCACAATGACCTCCACCCTCGCTGCCCTCGCCAACCACTTTACCGGTGCTGTCCCCGCTCAGCAGCCTGCCCCGCAGCCCGTCACCGTCACCCCCATGGATTATGCCGTCCATGATGAACCTACCCCCAGCCCCAAAAACGAATCCACCCCGGCACCTGCCCCGCAAAAGTCAAATGTCTCTGTTGCTGTAACCTCAAAACCTGTATCCGCCCCCGTCACCTGGCGTGATGAAATCTACCAGACTATGGATAAAATCATCCGCAACGCCCCGGAGCTTTACCCCTCCCGCCGCGATATCCTCAGCCAGATCTACGCCAAAATGAAACGCGATTATGGCTTTGTCCAGGAGCAGGAGCGCATCAACTACCGCAAGTCTCACGCCTGTACTTCTTATATCTCCACCATCCAAATTATCAGCTCCTCCACTACCTACCGCGAAATCTTCGATTCTATTTTGAATGATCTCTATAACGATGCCATCATCAAGCATGTCCGCAAAAACGATTCCAACCCCAACTCTCAGCTTCCCCTCGGTGTCCAGCGGGAACTCGGCCTCATTAAAACCGAACCCTGCATCATCAAATCTCCGGCCACCCCCGTTCTGGATGAACAGCCCATCCCCGCCCCCCTGCCGGATGAATCCGCAAAGCAGCCCAAGCCCGCCCCTTCTCAGTCCCTTTTGGATGAACGTGCTGCCGCCATCAATGCCGCCATTGCCAAGGCCGCTGCTATCTACTATGATACCTCCTGCAACTTCTCCGTCACCTACCGCAACGTCTATAAAACCATGAACACCGATTGGAACGAAGCTCACATCCAGTTCCGCAACCGCTATCACCGCACCGCCCAGCAGCTCAAAACCCTTGTTATGTACAGCGGCGTCCTGTTTGATCGCTTCAATGCCGCCGTCAACACTTATATTAACGCCGCATCCAAGCCGGAAGTTGAATCCGCATCCAAGAAGGAGGCTTGAAATATGTCCACCCTCACCATCCCCGTTCAAACCGAACAAACCCTCACCGGCACCTACGCCAAATCCGGCAATGATCTTTATTTTATCTCCGAAGAACCCGACCTCTTCCCTCCCAACCCCCGCACGGATTGGGATTGCTACTCCACATTCTATATCGCCCCCAATCGTTATTTCTCCGGTGATAAACCTGTCAGCGCTTTTGTCCCTGATGTCAAAGCCGGCATTGAACCTGAATACGTCAAGCTTCCCATCTATGCCTACATTCACTCCGCCATCGCTCTCTCCACCACGCCATTCCATGATGATTTTGATTCCGGCCTTGCCGGTTTCGCCGTCTGCACCCGCCAGGACGTAGCTGACCTCGGCTACTCCACCCCGGACTGGCGCTCCCGTGCTGAGAACGTGATCAAAAGTGAACTTGAACTCTATCAGCAGTACCTCAACGGCGAAGCAAAAACTCTCACTCTCTATCAATATAACCCCGATTCCAATGCGTGGGAAGAAAACGATTCCTGCGGCGGCTGCTATAACATCGAATCCGATCAGGATATGGTTGATGTCTTCTTTTCTAACGCCACCGCCCTCGACCACCCCGATTTTGAATCCTGAACCCCCTACATACAAAAAAGGAAGTTGATCTTATGCTTTACACCGTCAACGGTCACGAATATTCTTCCGATTCCACCCCCAACCAAAAAATTCTCGACCATCTCATCGACCGTGAAGTCTTCTGCAATATGAACCAGGAAATGGATTTTATCCTCTCCGCCCTCGCTTATGACGCCAGCATCCCGGAAGCTCCTCCTTTCGATGAATCCGATTACGAATCCGCTATCTGTGATGCTTCCTCCCAAACCTGCTCCGAGTGCGGTAATTCCAGCTACTTTGATGAAGTTGACGTCACGGACCTCGATGATTCCAAATTTCAAAACCCGGATTATGATTCTGACGTCCCGGAACCTGTGGACCCCTACATCTGCCCCGTCTGTGGCCTCACCTACCCTACTCTCGCCCAAGCCCGTGCCTGCTGCGAGTCCGAAACTGTTCATGTCTGCCAGTGTTGCGGTGCTGTCTACAGTGACGATGAATACGATGACCTCGATACCACCCCGCCCGAAATCTTTGAATGGTGGGCAGTTTCCAACTGGTTCGGTGAAAAGCTCAAAGCCCGCGGTGAAGTCGTTCTTGATTGCTGGGGCAAGTCCTACTGGGGTCGCCAGACTACCGGTCAGGCCATCTCTCTTGATTTCGTTATTGCTTCCATCGCCAAGGAAATGCAAATCCTGGACGGCCAGCCCCATTCCTGGGCACCCAAACCCCAGTCCAAATCCGTTGCAATTCCCGTTTCCGATTCCGGTGTCTCCGCCGCTAACAGGGCTGCTTGGGAGGTGACTCATCTATGACCTTCCAAAACCTCTACCTCGGCCAGCGCGTCCGCATCCTCTCCTGGGATGAACTCAATCACACCGGCCATCGTGATGGTGCCTATGGTATTCGCTTGCCGGATGACACATTCTTCAATAACGAAATGAAATACCTCTGCGATGCCACTCTCACCATCGTAAGCGAACCTTCCTATTCTGACAGAGATAAAAATTATCTTTCTTCCGATATCTTCCAGTTCGATGATCCTCTTCTCTCTTTCTCTCATTCTTATGGCACCGCCTTCTCTACAATCCACTACTGGCTCCTCTCACCCGCCATGCTCGCCCCTCTTAAC
>ERZ772818.107-NODE-107-length-88567-cov-41.532052_pt1 | contig 88567 bp, 60 predicted proteins | sample MGYA00580837_ERZ772818 | MGnify/ENA primary metagenome ERZ772818 (study PRJEB29015, sample SAMEA2737671) | human gut metagenome | biome: human gut; feature: human-associated habitat; material: faeces | place: China | collected 2012 ...
GGACACGGCCCGGGAGGATAAGTCGCTGCCGGATTCCTATTAGCCCTTGATTCGCAAGAGTCGAGGGTATTTTTTTGTCGTTTTGGGGGAAGAGAAAATCCCCCGCGCGAACGATTGGACGCAGGGGATGCGGTTGTCTTTTCCTATTATATTGGTCTTTTCCGCGGGTTCCAGAGGGCAATGGAAACAGACGAAGTCTGCGGTCGCCCTCTGGACTCCTTCGCCTTCGCCATTACCTGCTGCAATGTGGGAAAAGCGGCGTTTGGGGAACGGAATTTGCGGCGCAAGGTGGATAAGCACGCGGGCATAGTGTGCAGTTGTCACCAACTCAATCGCGCGAAAGGGTCAAGGGAGGAACTCCCTTGCAGGGTGCAGCGACAGCGTCCCTGCTGGGGTCAAGGGGCAAAGCCCCTTGGGTCTTCCAACGCCCTTGTCACCCGAACGGCGGCGGGGGGAATAGCGGCAAATCCGGACAAGTCGGCGCAGGGCTGCCGCACGCTTCCCACCGCGTCATGTAGGCTTCGACGAGCAGTTCAATCGTGCAATCAAACACAGGGGGACGGCAGTCATCCGCACACACAGGCGCGCCGCCGTCAATCAGCCGAACGCACGGAAGCACCATCATCTGGTTGCGCCAGCATTCCGCCTGCACACAGCGAATCGGCAGCGCAACATCCGTTGTCAGCACACTTTCGCCGCGCAAAACCTGCCCGCACTCCGCCTGCACTTGGCAAACAACCGGAATATTCACCCGCAGAAGGCACGGCGCGGGTCGAGACGGTCGGCATCCGCGGCAGCCGCACGGGCGCGGTTCTTGGTACGGCGCAATCTCCCAATCCACGTCACCGCACGCCGTAACGCCGACGAGCCGCAATCGCCCGTTTGCATCCTCCGGCAAACCGCCGACGCACAGCGCCACACACGCGCGGCGTTGCCACTCCCGCCCGCTGGCGAGGATTCGCGGCAATAAAACACCCTTCTGCGTCGGCGGACAAGCCGGGCAAGCGGGTTTCGGCGGGCAAGGTGGTCTGGACGGGCAAGGCGCTTGCGGCGGCATGGGACGGCAGCAATTCGGACGCTGATTCATGGCGATTCCTCCCATCGTGTGAGCTGTTCACTCCCAGCATATGCGCGGCGGGAAAATCGGGCACAAAAAAACCCGGCACGAAGCCGGGAATTTTGCGATTAGTTCAGGGATTCGGTCTCGTTTTCGATGGTCACATCTTCCACCGAGCGAATCGCCCAGCGCGCAACAACCATCGTCTGGTCGCCCTTGCCGACGCTCAGGGTGATGGTGTCGTCCCTGATGCTCTCGATGGTGGCGTAGATGCCGCCGATGGTGCACACGCGGTCGCCCTTCTTCAGGGACGCGAGCATGGCCTGCTCCTTCTTGCGGCGCTTCTTCTCAGGGCGAATCATCATGAAGTACATCAGGACGAAAACCAGCAGCAGCGGCAGAAGGCTGAAGAGGATACCGACAATGCCGCCAGCGGCAGAATCCGTGGTGACGGCGGCAGGGTCGGCCGCACCGGTGGTGGTGGTTTCCGCAACGGCGGTGGCGATGCCCAAAAGCTTGGTCAGAAATTCCATGCGAATTAGCTCCTTTCAGTAATCCGGAATACTCTGTCTATTGTAGCATATTTTTTCGCGCTTCACAAGAGGGGAAAACGGCCTTTTGCGCCATTCACAGAAATTTTGCATGACGGCATCAAGCATTTTTCCGCGAAGCTGCGCTTTCAGGCGCAAATTTGCATCTTTCAGGCACGGAATTGTAAAACTTGCGCATATTCGCTTGCAACAGGTGCTTTTTTTGATATAATGGTAATGGAATGCTGAAAAGCGCACAAACGAATGTCAAGGAGGCTGACGAATGAAGAAGCTGCTTGCGATTCTGCTGACGCTGGCGATGATGCTGCCGCTGTACGGACTGGCGGAGGAAACTGCGCCCCAAGCGACGCTGACGACCATTACCTTCCGCGATTTCAACGGGCGGGCGCTCGTGCCGGAAATGGAGGAAGCGGCGGAAACCGCGTATCGGGATTTGCTGGATGCCCTGCGCGTGGAGGTCTATCGGCAGGGGTTCACCTCGTGTGAGCTGTTTCTGAATGACCAGTCCATTGTGGATTACGGCGTGCAGACTCGCGGCGCGGATGTCTACATCAGCGGTGATGTGCTGGGCGGCACGGTGTACCTGAATCTCGACGAGGACATGCGGCATATCGCGGAAATCCTCCATCAGTGGAATGCGTCGCAGAGCGTGTATGCGGATGCCGGGACTGAGCTGTCTGCCAAGGAGGTCAGCGAATCCATTGCGCAAGAGTATGAGAACGTGGGCGCACTGCTGGCGAAAATCACGAAAAATCCGCTGATAACGGGCGAAATGCAGCCGGAGGACGTTGCCAATGGCTTGTTCGAGACGGACTGGCAGCAGGCTGCTACGCGCTTGAACAAGATATTGAAGGTTACGCGGGTGGAAAGCGTCTCGAATCCGCCCGAAGGATGCGAATCGGCGAAGAACATTCTGTACTTCCCCCTCAGCAATGAGCAGCTGATGGAGGTGCTGTGCATTCTGCTGGACACGGTGGAGGAAACGCCCGCCGTCAAGGCGTATGTGGATTTGCTCAATACGTATCGGCAGCTGGTGGCGTTCGCGCAGGATCAGCCCGTCGAGGATACGGACTTGCAGACGTGGCTGCGTCAGCAGACGCTGCTGGTGGAAGATGCGCAGGTGGCGCAGTATGTGGATTCGTCGATGCGCCTGCTGCGGGTGGTGATCAGCTACAAGGTTGCGCCGACCCATACGCCGACGCTGGCGCAGGATACGCTGCTGAACGCAGCAATCACGGTGAATTTCCATCCGACGGGCGACGACGTGCGGCTGGATTGGCGGCAGGAAACAGCGGGCAAGGGCAAGAACGTTCAGATAAAGATGGAGGACAACGGCGGAATAGCGGTGCTGATTACGTCGGATGACGGCGAACAGAACCTGTATCGCTGCACCATTTCGTCGCTGACGAACGAAGAGAATCTCCTGCTGGAAATGCACCGCACGGTGGACGGGGAAGAAAAGGGCATTAGCTGGAGCGCCAGCATGGACACCCAGCAGGTGGATGGCGAAGTGTATCAGAATGTGGATGTTCAGCTGCTCTGGCAGGGCGAGCACTTCCTGACGATTGCCGCCGAAACACGCCCGTGCGAATCGCGTCCCCTGCTGTCGGATGGCGACGTGCTGGACTTGGGCGAAATCAGCAGTGTGCGCTTCAAGGCGTACATGACGGGCGTGATGTTCACCGCCGGGCAGATTCTGCCGCGGTTCATGATGAATTTGCCGGACAGCACGCGCCAGTTCACCACCAGCGTGTCGCAGCTGATTCTCGACAACGCAGAGTAAGTCAACCGAAAGCATCACTGCTCTGCAGTGTTCGCTATAAAGAAAAAGGGAAACCAAATAACAAGGAGGAAACCCCATGAAGAAATTGCTTGCGGTACTGCTCAGCATCATGATGCTGGCGATGCCCCTGACCTCGATGGCGGAAAACAGCGTGTGGGACAATGCCGCGCGTCAGGAAACCACCATCACCATCCACGACCTGAACGCTGACCTCGTGGCGGCGCTGGGCGGGGATGACACCGCGATGGCTGCCATCAACGACCTGCTGGCGGCGCTGTCCCTGACCGGCTATCAGCAGGGCGACGAAGCTGGCTTTGACCTGAACCTGAGCGGCAAGAGCGTGCTGGGCATGGCATCGCTGACGACTGCTGCGGAAGAAAACCAGCTGATGTATGTGTCCAGCGCGCTGCTGGGCGGCGTGATTGCTGTGAACAGCAAGGACGTGGAAGCCATCAAGGAAAAAGCCCTCCGCGCGACGATGAAGATGTCCGGTCAGAGCGACGAGGAGATCGACAAGGCGATTGAAGAGTCGAAGGAACAGCTGAGCGGCAATGCGGAATACACTGCCCTGATGGAAGCAGCGGCGAACCTGAGCAGCATGACGGAAGAGCAGCTCATGGAAGAACTGACGCAGGCGGACACCACGGCGTTCATGACCATGATGAACGAAATACTGTCCGGTGAAGAAATGGCAGAAGTGACCGAGCAGCCCGGCGACTGCGACGCGGCGAAGAGCTACGTCAAAGTCACCGTTCCGCCGGAAAAGATCGTCGAGATGACGAAAGCCCTGCTGGAAATGATCCACAGCGTTCCGAGCGTCGGTGCTTACATGGATGCGCTTTTTTCCGCTGCTGACACGAGCTGGGACGACCTGCTGAAAGAACTTGATGAAGCAGATCTCTACGCGGATGACATCGTTTATGAATACTGGATGACTGAAGCAGGCGAGCTGGTTCGCATGACGGCTTCGGTGAAGATCAACAACGGCGGCGAAGAACCCTTGCCGATCTCCTTCACGATGACCCGCAACACGGCGGACGGCGTGGCGACGTGGCTTGTGACCATCAAGAGCGCGGAAGATACCGCGGCGACGCTGACCTTCGCAGGCGACTTGGAGAACTTCACGGCGAACCTGACCGCCTATGATGGCGAAGACCCCGTTGAAATCAACGTCAGCGGCAAGGGCGTCGGCACGGACAGCAGCGTTGTTGATGTGGAAATCAAGGAAACGGTGGACGGTGTCGAGCAGGGCTTCGGCGTTGTGGTGACGACCGCTACGACGATGGACGGCGAACAGGGCGTCCGCAAGGTGGATGTGCTGGTGCGCTTCATGGGTCTGGACGTTGTGACCATCACGGCGGAAACCCGCACCTGCGACGCGAAGGACGCGCTGGACGTGAGCAAGGCGCAGGATTTGGGCGCGATGACGGACAGTGAGTTCCAGACGTGGTTCGTCAAGGTGATGAACAACCTGCAGAACCTGCCCATGACCCTGCTGATGAGTCTGCCGGAGAGCATGCTGACCCTGCTGATGGGCGGCAGCAACTGATACGATTTCCTGCATTCGCCTGTGCCATCTGCTTGCGCCTTTCCCGCGCTGGCGTTCGCGTCAGCCAGAACGAATCATTTGCGGTGCATCTCGGCGCATTCTCATTTGGAAATAGTATCCGCATGGGAGGCTGGCTGAAAAAGTCAGCCTTCTTTTTCATTGCCGGAACATGCTGATTTTCGACCAGAAAAGCAATCCAATTGTAAAAATATGCGCGGAATGGTTGACAAGTCGGGCGGATTGCTTTACCATAGTACATGGATTATTCTGTGACTTTACTCCGCACGGCTTGCGGATGATTCAGATGGAGGAACAGGCAAGATGAGGATGCTTGGCAAGCGATTTCTGTCACTCCTGCTCACGCTGGGAATGCTGCTGATGCTGCTCCCCGCGGCTGCGGCATCGGAGCTGACGATGCTGCAAGTGGATTTTCTGGGCATGTATGCCACAAGCGCGGGAACGTATGAATCCCGGAAATTCACGGGCGATTTTACCGTCATGCAGAACGGGGAGGCGGTCGGCACGATTCGCCTGACCGACTTCGGCAGCGACCCGATTTCCGTCCCCGGAACGGGCAATGTGCAGCTTGTCCCGGTGGCGGAAACGATGCCGGAGGACGCCATTATGGCGGCGAGCTACACCGTGTCGATTGTCGGCGGACGGCTGAACAAAGCGGTCATCGCTGTGCTGACGGACACGGGTCTGTTCACCGTGCATACGGAGAGCAGCTCCTCTTTTGACCTGATTAACGAGCGCGGCGAGACGATTCTCTCCTTCGACACCGACAGCCGGGGCGACTATGCCCTGCCGGCGGCGATTCATACGGGGCTGTATACCCTGCGCATGACGAAGGCTTCGCTGGCCATTGAAAGCTGGCGTGACAAGATTATCAACATTGAGCGCTACACGGGTGCGGATTCCGTGACGAAGGTGAACGCTTCCTATTACTATGTGCCGCCGACGATGGCGCCGACCGCCACGCCTGAACCTACGCCTACGCCGACGCCCACCCCGACACCTACCCCGACCCCGACACCGACGGCAACGCCTACGCCGACGGCGACCCCGACATTAGCGCCGACGGAAGCGCCGACCGAGAATCCGACGGAGGAACCGACGGAGAAACCCACGGAAGCGCCGACGCCAACCCCGACGGCTACCCCGACACCCACGCCGAGCCCGACGCCTACGCCTACGCCGACCCCCACCCCTGAACCCGTGGACGGCACGCTGACGATGCTCATGCGCGGCGTGAACGCGGCAGTGGCGTACCAGATTGTCAGCGAGGACGGCAAAACGACCCGCACGGGTTACCTGACTGATGGCGAGACGGTGAAGGAAGCCGACCTCTTCCACGGGACGTACTCCGTCACGGTGACGCTGCCGGAAGGCACGCTGCTGACGGGCGTGAACGACTGGCCGAACCTGCAAAAGGGTCAGGCACAGTGGCTGGTGAACATTCAGGCGATGCAGACCAGCCGCTATGAACTGGATCTGACGCTCAGCGGCGGCATGACCGGCAGCATCGACGATCTGTCTGCCCCGGCGGAAGTGACGATTTCCGGTCAACGGATGAGCGAACAGATGACGGTCAGCGGCGCGTTTGCGCTGAACGACCTGTATCCTGATACTTATCAGATTACGGCAACCCTGCCGCGCGGCCTGTATGACACCGAGGGCTGGACGCTCAGCACGACCGATACGGGCGTGACGGCGAGCATTCTGGTGGAAATCGGCGCGGGCGAAACCGTTGTGCTGCCGGCGCTGGCGAACCATGCCACCGGCGACGCTTCCGGCGTGGTGCTGGGGCTGGACGGTCAGCCGATGAGCGGCGTGCAGGTGCAGCTGGTCAATCAGGCGGGCGAAGTCGCGGCGGAAGCGGTGACGGATGAAAACGGCGCTTGGCAGGCGGAGTTCCTCGAATACGGGACGTACGTCGTCCGCTATGATGCGGGCGTGACCCTTGCCAACGGCGCGCTCGTCATTAGCGACAAACCCGCGACTGTGACCGCGAAGGCGGCGAATCCGGCGGCGCTGACCATCCACGCCTTCCGCGACAACGATAACAACGGTTCACGCGGGAAGTACGAGGAAGGCGTGTCCGGCGCGACGATGAGCCTCATCACCGAAGTCAACGGCGTGGAGGTTGTTGTGGCATCCGGCGAAACGGACAAGAACGGCGAAGTGTCGCTGGCTGTGCCGGCGGGGACGTACGTCCTGCGCAGCGAGCTGCCCGCGGGCTTCGGCCATGGTGCGCACGGCAAAAATGTCAGCGCGAACATGTCCATCATGGATGAAACGACCGAACGAGTGCAAAACAGCGTGCCGCTGACCCTCGAAGCCGGTTCTGTGACCGACGTGGGCGTCGGCGTGATGACGATGGCGGCGCTGCAGGGCCTTGTGTGGCTGGATGAAAACGACGACGGCGTGTATCAGGACGGCGAACCCGGTCAAGCGGGCATCAAAATCCGCGCCGTCGGCGTGAAAAACGGTCTGGTGTACGAAACCGAGAGCGGCGAGGACGGCAAATTCTACATCGGTCAAATGCGCTACGGCACATACAATGTCGAATACAGCCTGCCGGACGGCCTGGTGTTTGCGCGATACAGCCAGACGGGCGGCAATCGCCGCTCCATCATCACCAGCGAATTCAAGCGCTCCGAAACGGATCAGGTGATTCTTGAACGCGGTGACTTGGAGGAAGTCCTCCTTGGCGTGATGAAGGGCTCTAACATCAACGGCATCTGCTTCTTGGATGAAAACAACAACGGCGTGTACGACGAGGGCGAAAAGACGCTGGAAGGCGTGAAGGTCGTCCTGTACCGTCAGGCCATCGGCAAGGAGCTGCTGAACACCGTCTCCGACGAGAACGGGCGCTTCACCTTCGCCAACATCCGCGGCAGCACGTTCCGCGTCAAAGCGACGATTCCGCAAGGCTATGTGTACACCATCGCGGGCGAGGGCGAGTACGGCAACATGTTCGCCCCCGGCACTGACCGCCGCGAGCACACGATTTCCGACGTGCTGCTGGAGAACGACAGCGAGATGACGATGGCCATCGGCGCGATTACCTACGGCAGCATCTCCGGCACGGTGTATCTGGATGACGACTTCTCCGGCAGCCGGATGGACGCGGAAAAGATGGTCAACAACTTCACCGTCACCCTGACGGATGAAAACGGCAATACCCGCACGGCGAAAACGAACCGCAGTGGCGTGTATACCTTCGATGACCTTGCGCCGGGGCAGTACACCGTGAGCGCGACCGCGAACCGCGGCTTGGCGTTCACGCGCACGGGCGACGGCAATATCCTCCGCAACCTCTCCGGCGGCGCGGGCGAAAGTGAACCGGTGGCGCTGACAATGGGCGCGGATTTGACGGGTCTTGATATCGGCATGATTACCCCCGGCCATGTGTCCGGCGTGGTGTTTGCCGACAAGAACGACAATGGCCTGCGCGACGCGGATGAAGGCGGCTTGCTCGGCGCGGTGGTCCACCTGATGGACGAAACCGGCGACGTGGCAACCCGCACCATCGGCGCGGATGGCAGCTTCCTGTTTGACGCGGTGCTGCCCGGAACGTACCGCCTGCGCTACGAGCTGCCGGGCGACGGCGTGTTTGCTCCCCTGGCGGACGGCGGCAACACCATCGCGCCGGATTCCGACGGCACGACGGATTCCTTTACCATCGGCGTGGGCGAAGAGGTCACCGCGCCCCTGTGCGGCGCACTGGCTTTGGGCGACATTGAAGGCATGGTGTTTGCCGATCACAACGGCAACGGCGCACAGGATGCAAACGAAGCGGCGCTTGCCGGCGTGACGCTGATTCTGACCCCCTCCCGCGAGGATTTGACGGAGCAGACCGTCGTCACCGATGCGACGGGCGCGTACAGCTTCACCGGGCTGCGGCCGGACGCCTACACGCTGACCCTGCGCTTCCCGGAGGGCATGGTGCTCTCCAAGCTGGGCGACAATGTGACCCTGCCGCTGATGCACGGGCTGAACGAGCAGCAAGTGAACATCGAAATCGGCCTGGGCGAGGAATGGCTGAATCAGGCGCTTGGCGGCGTGATTCCGTCGAAGATGTCCGGTCAGGTTTGGGTGGATGAGAATGACAACGGGCGCATGGACGCGGGCGAAATCACCCCGGAAAACGAGACGCTGACCCTGCTGGATGAAACCGGCGCGGTGTTTGCGCAGGTGCAGACCGATGCGGATGGGCGGTTCGCCATCGACGGCATTGCCCCCGGCGTGTACAGCCTTGCCTACGATCTCAAGGAAGGTACGCAGGCGGCGCGTCTGGGCGACAGCACCTTCACCACCGAGGGCAGTCAGCTCGTCATGACCGAAATTGAAATTAGCGAAAACAACAACTACACTGCTCCGATGCTGGGCTTGAAGATTGACACAAGCATCGGCGGCATGGTCTGGTGCGACAACGCGGGCGAGATTGCGCCCCTGTCCGGCGCGGAGGTTATCCTGCTGGACGAAAAGGGCAGCGAACTGCAAAACGCGACGACGGGCGAGGACGGCATCTACCGCTTTGACGGCTTGATGCCGGGCAACTACCGTCTGCGTGTGACGCTCCCGAACGGCTACGTCGTCGTAGAAAAGGACGACACGCGCCTCAAGGACGGGCAGAACATCAGCGTGATGACGACCTACACCGCCCGCGAGGGAGAGAGCGACCTGATTGCCCTGCGCATGAGCCAGCATCAGCTGGAACAGAATATTGGCGCGGTGCAGCCGGGCACGCTGGGCGACTTCTGCTGGCTTGACCTGAACGGCAACGGCCTGCAGGACGCGGGCGAACTCGGTCTGGGCGACATGCGCATCGAGCTGTGGCGCAACGACCAGCTCGTCGCGGAAACGACAACCGACGCGTACGGTTACTACACTTTCGAGAACCTGTATCCCGGCGTGTACACGCTCAAGCCCATCTACCCGGCGGAAGTTGTGCCGACGCGTATGCGCACGGATATTCCGCTGATTGCGTCGATTCTGGGCGAAAACGGTGAATCGAACCCGGTTCAGGTGACCTCCGCCAGTACGACCTACACGGCGGATTTGGGCTTCGTGCTGGTTGATGATGACGTGTTGCCGGCAAACTACGGCATCGGCGAAAAGCAGGACTGGACGAAGAAGTAAGGGACAATGCGGAATTGCGCATCCGCGGATGGCGGGGTGCTGCGGGGGCGAAAGCTCTCGCGGTGCCCCGTTTTTTGTGAAGGAGGAGGGAAGCAAAGTCCGCTTTTACGGAAAAAATCAACTGTTTGTTTTTGTGAGAATTGAAAAGTAAATAAAAGTTACTTCACCCGCATTTTCCGAATGAAAATGGAAGCTGCTTCATTCTGAAATCCCAAATCCGCGCGAATCAACCGTTTTCCTGCGCGAAAGCGTATTGCAAAAGCGGCTTGCATCTGGTACTATAAACGTTACCAGATGTGGCTGTTCAATATGGAAAGAAATCAGCCGAATCATGCTGGAAATGAAAGGACGGAAACAAATATGAAGAAACTCCTTGCTCTCCTGATGGCGCTCATGATGTGCTGCACTGCCTTTGCGTTCGCGGAGGAAGAAGCGGAAGTGCCGGCAGTTGAAATGAATGTCAGCTTCGAGGCGCAGACGGTTGCGCTGGGTGAAACGGGTCTGACGATGCAGATTCCGGCGGACTGGGCGGTTCAGGAAGTCCCCGCAGGCACGGAAAACGCCGAGAACATCCTGCTCTTCGCCGTCAACGCCGACCAGACGGTCAGCATTACGGCGCAGCTGTCCGCGATGAGCTTTGAAACGCTGCTGCAAGGCATTCAGGATGCGGGCGCGACGGAAGAAATGCTCGCTGAGCTGTATGTCAACGAAAACTATTGCCTGATGTACACGCCGGGCGACACCGTGCTGGCGCTGTATGCTTTCCTTGACGACGAGACGGTTCTCGCCGTGACGTTCCAGGTTGCCAGCAAGGAAGTGGGCGACGCGCTGGAAAACATGCCGCTGGAAATCTTCGGCAGCTTGGCGGCAGCGGAGTAATTGCTTTAATACCATGATGCAGGACGAATCGCCGTCCTGCATTTTTTGTGTGCAAAAATGCACAAGGAACTGCAAAAAACTTGACAAATGCAACAACATAGCCGAAAATATTCAAAATACACGAGAAAAACATGAAAAAAACACAGTTTATGCAGCAAAACACTTGATTTTCTCCATACAGTGTTTCATAATAAAGTATCGACGCGGTGAAACTGGTTGGTTTTGCGCGTCGATGAACAAGAAACGCAGGCAGACGCGGCAGCGCCCCTGCCGGGAAGGTGAAGCGGATGAATTCCAAGATGCTGTTTTATGTCCTCAAGCGCGTGCTGCTGGCGCTGCTGACCATCTGGATTGTTATCACGGTGACATTCTTCGTGATGCACTCGATTCCGGGTGGACCGTTCGCAAGTGAAAAGGCAATTTCCGCGGAAGCGCAGGCGGCGCTGGAGGCCAAGTACGGCCTGGACAAGCCGCTGGGTGAACAGTATGTGACGTATCTGCGCGACGTGGTGACGAAGCTGGACTTCGGGCCGAGCCTGAAACAGCGCGGTCGTCAGGTCATCGACATTATTCTGGATGGCATGAAGACCTCCGCGAAGCTTGGTCTGATTGCGGCGTTCAGCGCGGCGATTGCCGGCATCGTCCTCGGCGCGCTGGCGGCGCTGCGGCGCAACACCGTGCTGGATAAGATTATCATGGTGATTACGACCGCGTTCGTGTCCATGCCGTCGTTCATTATGGGGTCATTCCTGCTGATAGTGTTCTCAGTCAAGTTAGGCTGGGTACCCGCGAACGGCGCGACGGCCGAAGGGCTGATCCTCCCGATTATCACCCTTGCGCTCTACCCGATGAGCTATATCACGCGCCTGACGCGCTCCTCCATGCTCGACGTGCTGGGGCAGGATTATATCCGCACCGCGCGCGCCAAGGGCGTTTCGGGCAAGAAAATTATCTTCGGTCACGCGCTGAAGAACTCGCTGATTCCGGTTATCACCTATTTCGGCCCGATGCTGGCGTTCATCGTCACCGGCTCGATGGTCGTCGAGCAGATTTTCGCCGTGCCGGGCATCGGCCGCCAGTTCGTATCCAGCATCACCAACCGCGACTACACCATGATTATGGGGACGACCATTTTCCTCGCCTCTTTAATCGTGATTATGAATCTGATCAGCGACCTGCTCTACAAGGTGGTTGATCCGCGCATTGATTACGAATAAGGAGGCCTCTGCATCATGATGATGAACAAGAAAAAGCCCTTTAGCCTGCATCTGGATGTGGATTCCTTCATGCCCGCGACGGCGGAGGAAAAGGAAGTCATCTCCCGGATGCGGCCGTCCTCGACCTTTTTCCGCGACGGCGTGAAGCGCCTGCTGAAGAACAAGGTCGCGACCATCAGCCTGATTCTGATTGTGCTGATTACGCTGTCCTCCATCATTATCCCAATGTTCTGGCCGTATTCGTATGACCAGATGCTGGGGCAGACGAAGGGCCGCCCGATGGACAACAGCTACAACAACCTCGCGCCGTTCCAGTACGGCAAGACGGAACTGAAGAAAATCGACAAAGGGGAATCTGTTTTCCCGCACATCTTCGGCACGGATGCGCACGGACGCGACTATTTCATCCGCGTCGTCTATGGGACACGCATTTCCCTCGCTGTCGGATTCTTCGCCAGCATCATCGTGCTGGTGATTGGCATGATGATTGGCGCAGTCGCGGGATATTTCGGCGGCAGGGTGGACTTGTTCATCATGCGAATCGTCGATATTATCTACTCATTGCCAGACATGCTGGTCATCATCCTGCTGGCGGTCGTGCTGGGGCAGGTGCTGCATGTGGAAGGCACCATCTTAGAGAAAATCGGCTCGAACATCATCAGCATGTTCATCGTCTTTGGTCTGCTCTATTGGGTGGGCATGGCGCGCCTGATTCGCGGTCAGATTCTGTCCCTCCGTGAGCAGGAGTATGTGCTGTCTGCGCAGGCGACGGGCGCGAAGGCGCGGTGGATTATCCGCAAGCACCTGCTGCCGAACTGCATCAGCGTCGTGATTATTTCGACTGCGCTGCAAATTCCGAACGCGATTTTCACCGAAAGCTTCCTGTCCTTCCTGGGGCTGGGCGTCAACGCGCCGATGCCCTCGCTGGGCTCGCTGGCTTCTGACGCGCTCAACGGCATCTATTCCTACACCTATCGCCTGATTATCCCCGCCGTGGTCATCTGCCTCATCGTGCTGAGCCTGAACCTGTTCGGCGACGGTCTGCGCGACGCATTTGACCCGAAGCTGAATGCGTGATGAAAGGAGCTGGACAAAATGGCATTGCTGGAAGTCAATGACCTGCATACATCCTTCTTCACCGACGCGGGCGAAGTCAAGGCGGTGGACGGCGTTTCGTTCCGCCTTGACCACGGCAAGGTGCTGGGCATCGTGGGCGAAAGCGGTTCGGGCAAGAGCGTCACGGCGTATTCCATCATGCAAATTCTCGCGCCGACGGGCAAAATCGTCAGCGGCAGCGTGAAATTCGACGGGCAGGAGCTGGTCGGCGCGGACGAGAAGCTGCTGCGCTCCGTGCGCGGCAACCGCATCTCGATTATCTTCCAAGACCCGATGACGTCCCTGAACCCGACCTACACCATCGGCCGGCAGCTGATGGAAGCGATTTTGCTGCACACCGACCGCAACCGCCATCAGGCGCGCGAACGCGCGGTGGAGATGCTGAAGCTGGTCAACGTCAACGAGCCGGAAAAGCGCATGAAGCAGTACCCGTTCGAGCTGTCGGGCGGTATGCGGCAGCGCGTAATGATTGCTATGGCGTTGGCGTGCGAGCCGGACATTCTGATTGCCGACGAGCCGACGACCGCGCTGGACGTGACAATTCAGGCGCAGATTCTTGATTTGATGCGCGATTTGCAGAAGAAGATGGGCATGGCGATTATCATGATTACGCACGACTTGGGCGTTGTCGCCCAGATGTGCGACGAGGTCATCGTCATGTACGCCGGTTCTATCTGCGAGCAGGGGACGGCGGATGAAATCTTCTACAACCCGCGCCACGAGTACACAAAGGGCTTGATGCGCTCCATCCCGACGGCGGAGAACAACGGACAGCGCCTGGAGCCGATTACCGGTACGCCGATTGACCTGCTGAACATGCCCAAAGGCTGCCCGTTCGCGCCCCGCTGCGAGGCGGCGATGAAGATTTGCCTGAAAGAGAAGCCGGTTCGGATGCTCATCAATGACGACCATATGGCAACCTGCTGGATGAACGTCAAGAAGGGCGTTGAGGACGGCAGCATCACGGAGGAAGGAGGAGTGCCCTGTGTCTGAAGCGCAGATGCACCAGCCATTGCTGGAAGTCAAAGGACTGAAAGAATACTTTGACATCAACATGGGCTTCTTCCGCACCAAGCCGCTGAAGGCGGTCGATGATGTGTCCTTCACCATCAACAAGGGCGAAACGCTCGGTCTGGTGGGCGAATCCGGCTGCGGCAAGACGACTGTTGGGCGCACCATCCTCCAATTGTACAAGCCGACGGCGGGCGAAATCATTTACGATGGCAAGCCTGTCAAGACGAAAGCGGACTTGCAGAAGTTCCGCACGAAGGCGACGATGGTGTTCCAAGATCCGTATTCCTCGCTGAACCCGCGCATGACCGTGTCGGACATCGTGGGCGAACCGCTGGATGTGCACCACCTGTATTCCTCCAAGAAGGAGCGGGAGGAGCGCATTTTGCAGCTGCTGGGCTATGTCGGGCTGAACAGCGAACACGCCTCGCGTTACGCGCACGAGTTTTCCGGCGGTCAGCGGCAGCGCATCGGCATTGCCCGCGCGCTGGCGGTGAATCCGGAATTCATCGTCTGCGACGAGCCGGTGTCGGCGCTGGACGTGTCGATTCAGGCGCAAGTCATCAACATGTTTGATGATTTGCAGGATCGGCTGGGGCTGACGTACCTGTTCATTGCGCATGACCTGCTGGTTGTGCGGCATATTTCGGACAGAATCGCCGTGATGTATCTGGGCAAGATGGTGGAGCTGGCGTCGGCGGAGGAAATCTACAATCACCCGCTGCACCCGTACTCCAAGTCGCTTTTGTCCGCCGTTCCGCTGCCTGACCCGAAGGCGGCGCGCGCGAACAAGCGCATTGTCCTCTCCGGCGACATTCCAAGCCCCCTGAACGCGCCGTCGGGCTGTCCGTTCCGCACGCGCTGCCCCTACGCCACCGAAGCCTGCGCGCAGTCGATGCCGCCTTTCAACGAAGTCGAGAAGGGTCACTTCGTCGCCTGCCACCGGGTGAAGGAACTGGGGTAAAAGGGGAGACGCCAGAGACTCTGCCTATGGACTCCGGCAGGGGCGCTGCCCCTGCACCCTGCAAGGGACTTCGTCCCTTGACCCTTTCGCGCGATTGCGTTGGTGACACTGGCATAGTGTGCCCGCGTGTTTATCCGCGCAAAAAAATTGCTTCAAGGATGCGTCAACACGCATTTTTGATACAGACAGTCTACGAAAAGCAAGGCTGTCACAGAATATTAAGGGAGGTTTTTTCATGAAGAAGCTGACTGCTCTCCTGCTCGCCATCGCAATGATGGTGACCTGCACCCTGTGCGCTGTCGCCGAAGACGGCAAGACGTACATGGCTGTCTGCATCGCGTCCGAGCCTGATACGCTTGACCCGGCGCTGAACTCCACTGTGGACGGCGCGACGATGGTCGCTCACCTGTTCGCAGGCCTGTCCACTTGGGCGCAGACCGACGACGGCAAGCTGGAAATCCTGCCGGACTGCGCGGTGGAACTGCCTGATCCGGTGGTCAATGACGACGGCACGGTGACGTACACCTACACGCTCGTTGACGGCCTGAAGTGGTCCGACGGCAAGGATTTGACCGCGAAGGACTTCGAGTTCGCGTGGAAGCGCGCTGCTTCCTCCGAGCTGGGCGCGGACTATGGCTACATGTTTGAAGTCGTCAAGGGCTACACTGCGGACGGCTCCGACCCCAAGGCGGAAAACCTCGCTGTGACCGCCGTGGACGACAAGACCCTGACCGTTACCCTGAACAACCCCGTTGCCTACTGGAACGAGCTGCTCGCCTTCCCGGCGTACATGCCCGTCCGTGAGGACGTCGTCGCCAACGAAGCGTGGGCGACCGATCCTTCCACCTACATCGGCAATGGCCCGTACACCATGACCGCGTGGGAACACAACAGCAAGATCACCCTGACCAAGAACCCCTACTATCATGCGGTGGACAAGGTCACGATGGACGAACTGGACTTCTACCTCTCCGACGACGCGAACAACATGCTGGCGAACTTCCAGAAGGGCGACTGGCAGCTGATCGACGACGTTCCCACCTCTGAAATCGCTTCCCTGAAGGAACAGTATCCGACGGAATTCGTTGTTGCCGGCCAGATTGGTACCTACTATGTCTGCTGGAACATCAACGAAGAAATCCTGCCCGCTGACGTGCTCGCGAACATGACCCCCGAAGAAGCGGAAGCGGCGCGCGCAGAAGTCCGTCAGGCGATTGGCCTGCTGTTTGACCGCAACTACATCGTCACCGAAATCGGTCAGGCTGGTCAGCTTCCTGCGTCCAGCTTCGTCCCGATGGGCATGACCGATGCGGACGGCTCTGAGTTCTACAAGAACGCGGGCCATGTGGAAGGCGTCACCGGCTACTACGACGTGACCGACGACGAAGACGTCTACATGGCGAACTTCGACAAGGCGGTTGAAACCCTGAAGAAGTACTACACCTACGACGAGGCGAACGGCGTCTTCACCAACTTCCCGTCCCTGACCTACCTCTACAACACCTCCGAAGCCCACAAGGCGATTGGCGAATACCTCCAGAGCGCGGTTTCTGCGGTCGGCATCACCATGAACCTGAACAACCAGGAATGGAACACCTTCCTGAACACCCGTAAGGCGGGCGATTACTCCATCGCGCGCAACGGCTGGCTGGCGGACTACAACGACCCGATCTGCTTCCTCGACATGTGGGTGACCGGCTCCGGCAACAACGACGTGCAGTACGGCAAGGGCGCGAATGCGGATCTGAAGATCTACAACCTCGACCTGACCCCCTACGGCTACGACGTGAAGGTGGAGAACGGCACTTGGGCGGAAACCTATGACGTGCTGATTTCTGCTATCAAGAGCTGCACCGACAGCGCGAACCGTTATGCCATGATGCACATCGCGGAAGATATGCTGATGAATACCGGCTGCATCGTGCCGCTGTACTACTACACCGACATCTTCATGATCGACGACTCCGTGCAGGGCTTCTTCTCCAACCCGCTGGGCTACAAGTACTTCATGCACTGCACCATCGCCAAGTAATTCCATCCAAGTTTGGACAAATCCACGGGCGAATCGGCTTCAAAACCGGTTCGCCTTTTTTTCGCATGTTGGAAAGATACACTTTGCCATCCTTGGCAACCGATATTTCCTGCCTTGGAAAGGTGCATTCGGCGGAAAACATGCGCGAATTGACGGGAAAACTGCGTGAATGCAGGAATTTTCAGCAGGAAAAGGGCAGGGAAACGTCCAATTAATCCATTGAATGGCGGTGGTAAACAGCGCTTGCCAATGGTATACTGAAACCAGAAAAGGCGTTTTCCATGTGGAAAAGCCTGCGGAAGCTATCAGCAAGGAGGAAGAAGCATGAAGCGAATCGCACGATGGAGCACCATTTTCCTGCTCTTATGCAGCATCATTTGGGCGGGTACAGCATCGGCGGCCATGATTGTGGAAAACAACATGAGTGCGCTGAACACACTGAACACCATCAACAAGAACCAGACACCACAGGGCAAGGACTCGGCGCTGGAGCGGCTGGCGAAAGAAATCGGCGCTGGCATATGGGACAATACGGACTGGGATGACCCGGCGTTTCAGGAGAACATCGGGCGATTCGGCATCACCGTGTTGAAAAAGGACACGCAGCCGCCGGAGTCCTTCATCGGCGACGCGATTTTTGACCATCTGGGCGACACGGAGTTCAATGCGCCGGAAATGAACGGCAATCTGCTGGTTCTCGGCGGGCTGAACGCTAATCTGCCGTCCGGCAAAATCGACCGGCTGTATGTGCTGTCGGACGAGGACGTTCGGCTGAATATCGGCGCGGCGGCAGATGTTCAGGAGCTGATTCTGGGCGCGTCGGGGAATGTGTCGCTGAACGGCGAGGGCAATGTCCGCTCCACCATCGTGGTGGACAAGCCGATGAATCTCGATATCGGGATTGCGACGAACCTCGTGAACCTGACGGATGACCCGCTGCCGACGGGCGATATTGTGCTGAATCCGGGCAAGAACGCGCTTGTGCCGGGGCAGCAGCTGCATATGGGCAGCGAGCTGAAGGTGGAGAAGAAAATCAGCCTGACCGTGCGCTTCCGCCTTGTTGACCAGAGCGCCAAGGACATGCAGCTGGAAACGGCGGATTGGGACGGCGCGCTGCTGACAGAAACGACAGTGCAGTACACGGGCGACAGCTGCTCGATGGGCGCGGTCAACATGATGGACAGCATCGAGGCGGCGTTTGCGGAGAAGTATCCGGATTTGCAGGAGCAGTATGTGCTGCTGCCGGAAATGCGCAGCGCAGACCCGTGGAGCAAGGTCTACCGCCTGAATGGCGGCGAATCCTGCTTTGCCGTGGCGGAAAATTATGTCTATCTTTCCCGCGAGGGCGATGTTGCGTTCCCACTGACGGATGACAGCACGCTGGTAGCGGAATTCCCGGTGTACGTCTACCGCTATGGCGAGCAGGACGGGCGCATCACCTACCGCGTTCGCATCAGCGGCGCGCGCCCGGATTACTTCACGCCGAGCCTGACCCTGCGCAGCGGCGCCGTGGCGAGCTTCACCTTCGATAAGGAGCGCGGCGAGTGGGTGACGCAGTTCAAGCGCAGCGACTTCGGGGCGGACGAGCGTGCCCTCATTCACCTGACGGGACTGCGCGGCGAGGAGACGGACACATTCCTGCCCGTAACAGGCCGCGAAGAAAGGCGCATCGTTACGCTGACGTGGACGGCGGACACGCAGCGCGTGACCATCGACGCGCAGAACGTCCTCTGGGGCAGCGACATGCCGGCGGAGGGCAACGACCTGCTGTGCCGCGCGGGTGAGCAGGTGACGGTGCAAATCGCGCCCGCAGCGGGCTATCGCGGCATCCACGTTTTCCTGAGCGACCCCGCTATTTCCCTGAGTATCAGCGAGGGGAACGACGCGGTTTCCTTCCTCATGCCCTACGCGCCGCTGACCTTGACGCTGACGGCGGACAAGCTTTATACCGTCACGCTGGACACGGCAGGCGGCGATCCGATCCGTCCCATCCAGTACACGGTGGAATCGGAAGCGTTCCAGCTGCCGACCCCGGTTCGCACGGGCTACATCTTCCTCGGCTGGACGGGCGAGGGCATCACCGAACCGCAGGAAATCATTGAAATCCCGCAAGGAAGCACGGGCGACCGCACTTACACCGCAAACTGGCAGGTGATCAAATACACCATCATTACGCTGCTGGAAGGGGGCAATGCGGGCTCGTCAGAAGTGTATTTCTACACGGTGGAGCAAACCGTAACGCTGCCGACCCCGACCCGCACGGGCTACACGTTCCTTGGCTGGACAGGCGAGGGCATCACGACGCCGCAGCCGAACGTGACCATCCCGAAGGGTTCGACGGGCGACAAGACGTATATCGAGAACTGGGAACTGACAGAATACAACATTACCATGGATTTGAGCGGCGGCAGCGGTCAAGAAAAGGTGGTTTACACCATGACGGATGAGGATTTCGAGCTGCCAACCCCGACCCGCAACGGCTACGAGTTTGTCGGCTGGACGGGCGAGGGCATCACGACGCCGCAGACAAGCGTCATAATTCCGAAGGGTTCGACGGGAAACAAGGCGTATACCGCAAACTGGCAGGTGATTGAATACACCATCACACTGGACACGAACGGCGGCCCAGTCGTGTCTCCGATAAAATACACCGTGGAGGATTCCTTCACCCTGCCGTACCCTCTCCGTCCGGGCTACGAATTTGCCGGCTGGACCCTCGATGGCAGCGGTATGCTCCCTGCTACGACGCTCATTATTTACTATGGCACAACCGGCGACCTCCATTACAAGGCGGAGTGGCGTTTGGCGGAGTACACCATCACCATGGATTTGGACGGCGGCAGCGGTCAAGAAAAGGTGGTTTACACCATAACGGATGAGGATTTCGAGCTGCCGACCCCGACCCGCAACGGCTACGAGTTTGTCGGCTGGACGGGCGAGCGCATCACGACGCCGCAGACAAGCGTCAAAATTCCGAAGGGTTCGACGGGAAACAAGGCGTATACCGCAAACTGGAAGGTGATCAGATACACCATCACACTGGTCACGAACGGCGGCGCAGTCATAGCTTCGATACGCTACACCGTGGAGGATTCCGTCACCCTGCCCATCCCTCCCGAGCGTCCGGGCTACGAATTTGCCGGCTGGGTCCTCGATGGCAGCGGTCAGTTCCCTTCAACGCCGATGATTATCCCCAAAGGCTCAACCGGCGACCGCATTTACGAGGCGGAGTGGCGTGTGGCGACGTACACCATTACCTACGTGAGCCACGGCAAAGCATATAATTGGGTTCAATACACCATCAACAACCAAATTTATTTCGGGGCACCGGAAGAAGACCCGTCCTACTACCTCCCGGGCTATACCTTTGTAGGCTGGAAAATCGACGGCGTATCAGGAACGCCGCGCTCCTACATGCTGCCCAAGGGCTCGTATGGCAATCGAACGGCGACCATGCTTTGGGAGCCAATTCCGTAAGCGTAAACAAGGAGAACAAGGAGGGGATGCGCATTGGACTACCTCAGCGTAAAGGAAATAGCGGAGCTGTGGGGCGTTTCCATCCGCATGGTGAATTACTACCTGAATACCGGGCGGATTCAGGGGGCAATCCGGAAATCGGGCGGGTGGCTGATTCCGGCGAATACGCCGCATCCGGCGGATTTGCGCAAGAGCGGGCAGCGCGGGCAGGAAAAAATCCCCCCGCGGATGGCAAAGTGCTATATGCCGCTGATTTCCCGCCCGTGCGACAACGGCTTCCAAAATCTCCTGCTGACCATGAACGACGAGGAGGAACGCGACATCGCCCGCGCCCTGCACTACTATTTCCGCGATGAGCACGAGGAAGCCCGCGAAATCAGCGAGAAATACCTGACGAGCAAGTGCCCCGAAATCCGCCTGTCCGCGCTGATTACCAACACGATGGCGATGCTGCAGACGGGGGATGCCGCCAAGTGCCGCCGGAATCTCGAAATGATCCAGCGGGACGGGCAGCGCGCAAACGACGATTCGTGGCGGCTGTACAGCAGCATTACCGACGCGCTCATCAGCGTGTTCTTCCACTCCGAGAAGCTCGACTTGACCCCTATCCGCCCCGCCATCGGTATTCTTCCGCCCGGAATGCAGTATTTCGCCATGTACGCCATCGCCCACGCGCTCTACATCCGGCGCGAATACGAACACGCGATGGGCATTGCCGAATCCGCCCTGCTGATGGCGGGCACGCGCTACCCCATTGACAGCATCTACCTCAACATCGTCCTGTGCATGATCTGCATGAGCCTGAAGCAGGATGAACGCGCGGAGCAGAAGTTCGATGCCGCGTGGAGCATCGCCAGCCGCGAGGGGTACATCCACCCGTTTGTGGAGCATCACGGCATTTTGCAGGGGCAGGTGGAGCGCGCGCTGCGCAAGCAGGAGCCGGAAACGTACAACAAGATTGTGCAGTCGGTCTACCGCTTCAGCCGCGGGTGGATGAAAATTCACAACCCCGTGTCGACGCTGCAGGTGACCGACGCGCTCACACCCTACGAGTTTTCGATTGCCATGCTTGCCGCGAAGGGTCGCAGCAACAAGGAAATCGCCGCGCTGATGGGCATTTCCGTCAACACGGTGAAGTCGTACATGGAGAGCATTTTTGAGAAGCTGCAAATCTCCAGCCGGAATGAAATCGACGCGTATGTGAATCGGTAATATCAACAAAAGCACGCACTCCGAATGTTGACATGCAAGTATTGCGGCTTAGACAACCCGAAGGAAGCGCGCTACTGCCAACACTGCGGTGGATACAGGTGAATAAAAATCAGCCGCGACGAGCATATTCACTCGTCGCGGCTGTATTTATCTATGCGCTTCCTTATTCTGATACATCCGCGCGTCCGCCCGCGCCAAGGACTCCGCCAAATCATCCGTTGACGGATTAAAATGCGAACAGCCCACCGATACCGTCGGCAGAACCGGATTCTCCGCCCGCGCCGCATCCATCAGGTGCTGGAAAATCTCCGTCATGGTGTTGTATTGCGCGTTCCGCCGCGTCAGTATTACGCAGAACTCGTCGCCGCCGATGCGGAAGCACGTCCCGTAATTCCCATACGCGCGGCGGATGCAGCCGGCAATCGCCCGCAGGCAGGCGTCGCCCATCAAGTGCCCATGGCAGTCGTTGACGTCCTTGAAGCGGTCAACGTCAAACATCAGGATGGTGGCAGGAACGCGCAGGCGCGCCAGATAATGCTCGTAGCCCAAGCGGTTGACCAGCTGCGTCAGCCCGTCGGTTTGCAGTACCATATCGCTGGAGAATTTCGACATCATCAGAGCGCCGCAGCTGATGGTAATCCAGTCGATTTTGACCGTCGGCAGGAACAGCTGCACCATCAGCCCTAACAGCACGAACAGCGTCGCGAGCATCAGCTGTGTGCCGCCGGTATACTGGTAGGCGCGGCAGGCGAACCAAATCTGCACGAGGAAGAACACCATGCTGCCCATGTAGGCGAACGTGTAGAGCGGGTAGAGTGATCCGTGGTGATAGAAATTCTGCCCATCGACATAGAATATCAGCCCCGTGAACGCCGAGAGCAGCACCAGCAGCGCGTGGAAGCCCGCAAGGCACAGCAGCCTGTGTACCACTTTCCGCGGGCAGGGATGGATGACGCAGCCCGCGAACAGCCCGATTAGCGGCGCAAGCGAAAGTTCGATGGTCTTGACGGCGATATGCAGCGGAATCAGCGCGGGCGGCGTGCCATCCATCTGCACGCCCGACCACTCACACAGCGCGCAAATGGTAATGGTGGCGTACAGACCGCCGCAGAGCAGGTTTCGGATCTTGGATTGGCTGATGTCGCCGCGCAGGGAGAAGAGCATAATCGCCATGGCGAAGACGCTGAGAGCAATATTTGCCGTGTATAATTCATTCATGCTGATTGTGGAGGCGGTTGACAAGCAATCGCGGCAGATAAGTTTGAAAAGGGCAAATTCCCCCCTCTTATAATAATGATACCACGAAAAAGAGAGGATGAAAAGTTGGTTACATGGGGGAAATTGCAAATGTGGCAGATTTCAACAAATGCGGGGGAAATGGTTACATGGAGCGTCTCCCATCCCCACGAAAAAAGGGACTGACCGAAGCCAGTCCCTTTGATGATTATTCGTATTCGCAAACGCTTGCCCAGCGGATAAGCAGGTCGCGCTCTTCGGGCTTGCCCTTGAGGGACTGGCTCGCGGCGACGATCGGAATCCACTGCTGGACGTACTGCTTGGCGGTGTCGCTCTTCTTGCAGAAGAGGGAGAGGTACTTTTCCGCCAGCGCTTCCTTGCCTTCGAGGACGAAGAGCAGGTAGGTGCGGGCGACGTCAGCGGACGCGTTGCCCTGCGTGGCATGCGACCAGTCGAGGATGTACCACTGTCCGTCGGGGGCGATGATAATGTTGGACGGGTTGAAGTCGCCGTGGCAGACTTTCTTGTGGACGTGCATACTCGCCAAGCGGGTGTGCAGCTCGTAGCGGGTGGTCGCGTCGAGGTCGGTGGCGGAAATCTTGCGCTGCATCTTCTCCGTCAGGCTGTTGAGCATCGGGCAGGTGCAGGCGTGAACCTTCATCTGAATGTCAACAAACAGGTTCAGGTACTCGTCTTCTTTTTCCGGATGCGCCGCCATCAGCGCCGCCAGCGTGTCGCCTTCGACGAACTCCGTCGTAATCGCCCACTGACCGTTCACCGTGTCAACAGCAAGGAGCTTCGGAATCGGCAGGCCCGTCTCTTCCACGCGCGCCGTGTTCAGCGCTTCGTTCAGAATGTCCGCCTTGCTGTACCCTTCGGCAAACACCTTGATGGCCTTGGCGCCGTCGCGGTAAATCTTCTTATTTTCCCGCTCGGCAATCACATGCGTCAAATCCATAGGGAAACCTCCTTCTATATGGTTCATGTTTATTGGGGGGGGGAGAGGCGCAAGGGCGCTGCCCTTGACCTGCCAAAGGGTCTGTGACCCTCTGGACTCCCTTTTCGCGATTGAGTTGAGCACGTTATCATGCTTGCCCGCGTGCTGATTGGGGGCGACCAGCAAAGCCTGATATTTGTCCTAAATATCTATTCTCCGCCCAAATGCGACATTCCTGCAAGCGGACAAAATTTTTTGTGCTCAAAAATGCCCGGCCCAGCAGAAGCATTCCTGCCAAGCCGGGGAGAATGGCGCATTACTCGCCGTAGTACGCCTTCAGATACATTTCCTTGATTTCGCTGATGAGCGGGTAGCGCGGGTTCGCGCCGGTGCACTGGTCGTCGAACGCCTGCTCGGACATTTCGTCCAGCGTCGCGAGGAACTTCTCCTCGTCCACACCGTAGTCGCGAATCGTGTTCTTGATGCCGACGCGCTCCTTCAGGGCATGGATGTTGCGAATCAGGTTCTCCACCGTCTCGTCGTCATTCGCGCCCTTGAAGCCGAGAAACTCGCCGAATTCAGCGTAGCGGCGCTTCGTGTGCGGATAGGCGTACTGCGGGAAGGTGCCCATCTTCGTGGGAACTTCGGCGCTGTTGTAGCGGATGACCAGCTCAATCAGCAGCGCGTTGGCGATGCCGTGCGGCAGGTGATGGAACGCGCCCAGCTTGTGCGCCATGGAGTGGCAGACGCCGAGGAACGCGTTCGCGAACGCCATGCCAGCCATCGTGGCGGCGTTGCCCATCTTTTCGCGGGCAACCGGCTCGTTCTGACCGTTGTCGTAGCACGCGGGCAGATACTCGAAAATCAGCTGAGCCGCCTGCTTCGCCAGACCGTCGGTGAAGTCCGTCGCCAGCATGGAGGCGTAGGCTTCCAGCGCGTGGGTCAGCGCATCGATACCGGAGGCGGAGGTCAAGCCCTTCGGCGCGGACATCATCATGTCAGCATCCACAATCGCCATCTTCGGCAGCAGCTCGTAGTCCGCCAGCGGGTACTTCACGCCGGTGTCCTGATCGGTAATGACGGCGAACGGGGTGACCTCGGAGCCCGTGCCGGCAGAGGTCGGGATGGCGATGAAGTACGCCTTTTCGCCCATCTTCGGAAAGGTGTACACGCGCTTGCGGATATCCATGAAACGCATTGCCATGTCGAGGAAGTCCACTTCCGGATGCTCGTACATGACCCACATAATCTTGCCGGCGTCCATTGCGGAACCGCCGCCGATGGCGATAATGCAGTCCGGCTGGAAGGAGGTCATGGCCTTTGCGCCTTCCTTCGCGCAGGCGAGGGACGGGTCGGGCGCAACATCGTAGAACGTGGTGTGGACGATGCCCAGCTCATCCAGCTTGTTGGTAATCGCCTTGGTGAAGCCGGATTTGAACAGGAACGCGTCGGTGACGATGAAGCAGCGCTTCTTGCCCATAACTGCCTTGAGTTCATTCAGGGCGACAGGCAGGCAGCCCTTCTTGAGGTAGACCTTTTCAGGCGCACGGAACCACAGCATATTCTCCCTCCGGATGGCAACAGTCTTGACATTCAGCAGGTGCTTGACGCCGACGTTCTCGGAGACGGAGTTGCCGCCCCAAGAGCCGCAGCCCAGCGTCAGCGACGGACGCAGCATGAAGTTGTACAGGTCGCCGATGCCGCCCTGAGAGGAAGGCGTGTTGACGAGGATACGGCAGGTCTTCATGCGCGCGGCGAAGCGGTCAATCAAATCCTTGCGGGTGACGGCGTTCAGGTAGATAGAAGAGGTGTGGCCGTAGCCGCCGTCAGCAATCAGGTGTTCCGCCTTGTCGAACGCATCGTCGATGTCCTTGGCGCGGTACATCGCCAGCACGGGAGAGAGCTTCTCATGCGCGAACTCTTCAGAAATATCCACGGATTCGACTTCACCAATCAGCACCTTGGCGGTTTCCGGCACGTCCACGCCTGCGAGCTTGGCAATGGTGTGCGCCTTCTGACCGACAATCTTGGCATTCAGCGCGCCGTTGATGATGATGGTCTTGCGCACTTTGTCCAGTTCTTCGCCTTCGAGGAAGTACGCGCCGCGCTTGGCGAACTCCGCCTTCACCGCGTCGTAGATGCTGTCCAGCACGATGGTGGACTGTTCGGACGCGCAGATCATGCCGTTGTCGAACGTCTTGGAGTGCAGGATGGAGTTGACGGCCACCTTCACATCAGCAGATTCGTCGATAATCGCGGGCGTGTTGCCAGCGCCGACGCCCAGCGCAGGCTTGCCGGAAGAGTACGCCGCCTTGACCATGCCGGGGCCGCCGGTGGCAAGGATGATGTCGGCTTCCTTCATCGCCATGTTGGTCAGCTCCAGCGAGGGAACATCGACCCACGAGATGATGTCTTCGGGCGCGCCGGCAGCCACAGCGGCTTCCAGCACAACCTTCGCGGCGGCGATGGTGGACTTCTTCGCGCGCGGATGGGGAGAGATGATGATGCCGTTGCGGGTCTTGAGGCAAATCAGCGTCTTGAAAATGGCGGTAGACGTGGGGTTGGTGGTCGGGATGACCGCCGCGACAACGCCGATAGGTTCTGCAACCTTCATCATGCCGAATGCTTCGTCGCGCTCCAGCACGCCGACGGTCTGCGTGTCCTTGTAGGCGTTGTAGATGTATTCAGCGGCGTAGTGGTTCTTGATGACCTTATCTTCCACCACGCCCATGCCGGTTTCTTCCACCGCCATCTTCGCCAGCGGGATGCGCATGTTGTTCGCGGCGAGTGCAGCTGCCTTGAAAATCTTGTCCACCTGCTCCTGCGTGTAGGTCGCATAGACCTTTTGTGCCGCGCGGACGCGGGCGAGGGCAGCCTCGAAGCTCTCCACGTTATCGACGATCGGATACTCTTTCGCCATGATACTCTCTCCTTATGCTTCATCCGTCCTGCGGGATGCGCCCGCGAACGGGGAATGTCGGTGTTTGTCGGGGTGACGAGAACAGTGTAGCAGATTGTTAAGCTCTTGTCAAGTGGCTGACACGATTTTAACGATATTTTTTTCACAATTTAATACGTTTTCGGAACGGGATGAATGGAATGGCGAATAGATGGACGAAGAAGGCAAATACAAAAAGTGCTGTACAGCAAAAGAACAGCGGCTGAATGTCGAATTTGCTGTTCTTGCTTGAAAATGAGGAGAAGATGCGGTATAATGGGGTGGAAAAGCAAAGGAAGGGGAGGGACGCGCGTGAACAATGAGGAGAAAGAGAAGGACGGGGCGACTTGTTGTCTGACGCTGCCCCTTAAACTGGAAAAATGGCAGTCTGACCATCTTGAAAAGCGTTTCGAGATTGCGCGGCAGCTGTATAATACGCTGGTTCATGCCGAGTTGAAAAGAATACATCGGATTGAGAGGATGCCGGAATATAGAGAAATTGAGCGGCTGATAGAAGCAACAACCGATAAGAAGGAAAAGTGGGCATTAAAGAATCAAAAGAAGCAGTTTTTGAGGAAAAACGGTATCAACAGAAACACCTTCACAACGGACATGAAGCGGTTATACAAGCATTTCAATGATAATATCGGCTCGAATGTGGCGCAGCATGGTATTGTCTCGCAAGTGTTGACTGCTTTTGAAAAGGTATACATTGAAAATCAAAGCGGCGAGGTGCATTTCAAGAAGCCGGGCGATCTCCGCTCTGTGCAGGGGTACTCGCAGAAGAAAAGTGGCGGCGTGGAGATTATGTTTCGGGAGGGCAAAATTATATGGAATCAGCAAGGAAATAATGACCGAAAAGGGGTTGCCAGAGAATTTCCGTTAAAACTATCGCCTGATAATTCCTATGAAGCCGAAATGCTGAAAAAACATGTGAAATTTGTCCGCATCCTCCGAAAGGATGGAAAAACAAAGCCGCATTGGTATGCACAGCTTGTTTTGGAGGGTACACCAGTGGCGAAATATGACCCGATAAGCGGTGCGCCAAAGCACCCAGTCGGGCATGGCGTCGTTGGCATCGACATTGGCACGCGAACGCTGGCATACTCGACCGATAAGGAGGTTAATCTGCTGGAATTGGCTGACCGTGTGCAGAATATAGAACAAGAAAAGCGGCGCTTGCAGCGCAAGATGGACAGAAGCCGACGCGCAATGAATCCGGAGAATTACAATTCGGATGGAACATTTAAGCGCGGCGTGAAGCTGACGCGGAACAAGTCCAAGCGATACAGACGGATTCAGCACCAGCTGGCAATGATTCAGCATCATCAGGCGGACATCCGAAAACAGCAGCATAACGAATTGGCAAATTATCTGCTGACGCTGGGTGATTGCTTCTTTGTGGAGAACATGAGTTACTGCGATTTAGTCCACAGAGCAAATAAAACGGAGATTTCCGAAAAGACTGGACGATATAAACGCAAAAAGCGGTTCGGAAAATCCATTGCAAACAAAGCACCTGCTATGCTGATTACGATGCTGAAACAGAAATGCCAGTCGCGCGGGCTGAAAGGGGTGAAAGAGGTTGACACGCATGTGCGCGCAAGCCAATATAACCACCAGACAGACACCTGCATCGAAAAGGCACTTGAAAACCGCTGGAACGTTATGCCGGACGGCGAACGCATACAGCGCGATTTGTACTCGGCGTTTCTACTTCAGCATTGCAAGCAGGGATTGCCGGAATATAATAGGAAGGAATTAAAGAAAGAGTTTGGGGAAGAACTTTACCGAGTATTTGACCGCGAGGCACTCCAACGGGACTATCCGAAATTTGTGGAATACCATCGGGAGACGATTCAACGCCTTTCCGCGCTGCCCAAAACGATTGCCAGCATGGGCATCAGGCGAATCATCAGCTAACATGAAAATCCGGTGCGGTTCGCACCAACAAAACCGGTCGATTGTCCGTCCGGGGCTGTCGCTAATGGCAACAAAGGTTGCCTTGACAGCAGAAGAGTTCCGGGAAAATAGTCAGCGCAGCATTGCTTTGTTCAATACTGAAAAGCTATCTACCGACTCAACACACGTTCTAAAAAGTGCATATTGCATTCTGTGCATTTCTGCCGTTGCAATCTGCACGGAGCGTGTGGAGGCAAAGTTCTTTCGCACGTCCATTGATTACACCCTTAAGGTGTTGCAATCTGCACGGAGCGTGTGGAGGCAAAGATTATAGCACAAAGGTATATACCTTGTCAATACCGTTGCAATCTGCACGGAGCGTGTGGAGGCAAAGACGATGGCACTTTGCTGCGTTTCGCGGCACAATGGTTGCAATCTGCACGGAGCGTGTGGAGGCAAAGAACCACAGCAACCTTGACTACACGGTGAAGCGCGTTGCAATCTGCACGCGGCGTGTGGAAGACCTTGCATCATCCTCCGAAAAAAATCCGAGAAAATTTATGCAGACATATTGCATTTTTATTCATCTTGGTGTATAATCCATCTTGTCCGGCAGACGGACACAAAAATGATGAAAATCAGGATGAAGATAAAGGAGTCGATTGTTATGGCGAAGATGCGCGTATTGCTGGCTTATTCCGGTGGTCTGGATACCTCGATTATCGTGCCGTGGCTGAAGGAAAATTATGACTGCGACGTGGTCTGCGTTGCGGGCGACGTCGGGCAGGGCGAAGAGCTGGAGCCCCTCCACGAGAAGGCGAAAAAGTGCGGCGCGGAAAAGCTGTATATCGAAGACCTGCGCAAGGAGTTCGTCGAGGACTTCATTTGGCCGACGCTCAAGGCGGGCGCGGTCTACGAGGGCAAGTATCTGCTGGGCACGTCCTTCGCACGGCCGCTGATTGCCAAGCGCCTCGTCGAAATCGCCCACAAGGAGAACTGCACTGCCATCTGCCACGGCTGCACCGGCAAGGGCAACGACCAAGTCCGCTTCGAGCTGACCATCAAGGCGTTCGACCCGAATATGCAGATTATCGCGCCGTGGCGCATCTGGGACATCAAGACCCGCGAGGAGGAAATTGACTACGCCGAAAAGCGCGGCATCCCCGTCCCGGTCAAGAAGGATCGCCCGTATTCGATGGACCGCAACATCTGGCACATCAGCCACGAGGGCGCGGATTTGGAAGATCCGTGGAACGAGCCGCCGGAAGATCTGCTGCTGACGATGGTCACGCCCGAAAAGGCGCCTGATCAGCCCGAATACGTCACGGTGGACTTCGAGAAGGGCGTGCCGGTCGCCATCAACGGCGAAAAGCTGGACGCGGTGGATTTGCTGACGAAGGCGAACGAAATCGCGGGCCGCAACGGCGTCGGCTGCGCGGATTTGGTGGAGAACCGTCTGGTGGGCATGAAGTCCCGCGGCGTGTACGAAACCCCCGGCGGAACGATGCTCTACGCCGCGCACGGCATCCTCGAATCCATCACGCTTGACCGCGCCACCAGCCACTACAAGGAGCTGGTCGCGAGCAAGTTCGCGGAGCTGGTGTACGACGGCATGTGGTACACGCCCCTGCGCGAGGCGCTCTCCGCGTTTGTGGACAGCACACAGCAGGCGGTCAACGGCACGGTGAAGCTGAAGCTGTACAAGGGCAACTGCATCAACGCGGGCGTGAAGTCGCCGAACAGCCTGTACATGGAGGAAATCGCCACCTTCGGCGACAGCCACGACTTGTACAGCCACAAGGATTCCGCGGGCTTCATCAACCTGCTCGGTCTGCCGCTGAAGGTCAAGGCGATGGTGGAGCAGAAGAATAAGAAGTAATTTAAAGCAACACCGCACAACTCGGCGGCTGACCGCCTCATTTGTGCAAATGTGATAACTGGGGTGTCCAGCAAGTCGTGCACTGAATTCGGAAGTAGAGCCCCAATAGTATAAACGCGCTCGTCGGAAGGTCGGCGGGCGCGTTTTCTGTGCGAATTTGAAATTTGGAGGGGGTTGAGGCAGCTGATTTCAGAAAAAAACGATTTTCTGAAATGCGGTTACACGCCGACACGAAAGTCGTTGTGAAGATACACAACAATTTGCCATGATTTTGTTAGAAATGCCGAAAATGTATAATTCCGCAAGAAAACACTTGACTTTTTTCGGGGGGGGGTAAAATGGAAGAAGGAAATTGTGAAGGAGGGGAGATGTAGAAAGTGATGCGGACGATGTAGGGATAAAACTACGCAAAGACACTAACGGAAACGAGGTTCATTCAGGGAAAATGATAAGGAGATGTGTATACGATGGCAATGATTAAATGTCCGGAATGTGGACGCGATATTTCTGATGCTGCAAGTGCTTGCCCCGGCTGTGGTGCACCTGTTCGCAAGGCAGGCTGTATGGTTCGATTTGAAAGACCACGTGCGATAATCTGGGGAGTAGCGGTGAATGGTGTACTTTATGTTGATGGACAGAGAGCGGGTTCTGTTGCAAATGGTGCAACTTTTGAGGTATATCTATCATATGGTCAACATAGCGTTTCCATAGAAAGTAATACAAGCCTTAATCTTACTTCTAAACGTTCAAATGCAGATACTTTGAACATCCCTATGGGCGCAAAGAAAGTTATTGTAACAATCAAAGGCAAGTCAGATGTTGTTACTGCGCTTGGCGGAGGTGCAAAACTGGGAATTGCAGACGTTGAGGTTATCCGCTAATACAAATACAGGAATAAATCCGCTGTCCGCCTCCCATTCTCGGAGGCGGATTTTTCATATCCATGCACATAAAAACGAGCCAGCTTCTCACGAAACTGGCTCATCACTGGCAGGGGCAGAAGGACTCGAACCCTCAACAAAGGTTTTGGAGACCCACGTGTTACCATTACACCATGCCCCTATGCGGTTCGTCCGGGATTGCCGGAACGAGATTTAGTTTAGCACCTTTTCACCCATTTGTCAAGCGGTTTTGCGAAAATTGTTCCGAATTGGCAGAAAATCGCCCGGTGCTTTACAAAACCCGCGGCGCATGGTATGATGAGGGCAGGAAAGTCGGCGGGAGGGACGCGCGTGCAGTGGGCGGAACGGGTTCGGGCGTATGTGCGGATGCATGGCGCGGGGTACACGCTGCACCGCGCGGGTGAAATGCTGGCGGCACGGGTGCTGCTGCGGGACGAATGGCGATTCCGGCGGGAGAAAGCATCCAAGCGCGAACTGGCGGCACAGCGCGCGCACCCCTTCCCAGATGTGTGCATCAGCGTCGTCGTCCCCGTGTTCAACACGCGCCCGAAATTCCTCCGCGCGCTGGCGGATTCGCTGCTTGCCCAGACGCACGGCGCGTGGGAAGCCTGCCTGTACGACGGCGGCAGCACGTCCGCCGAGACGCGAAAGGCGCTGGAAGCAATCGCCGCGCGGGACAGTCGATTCCACATCGCGTTTGGGGCGGAAAACGCGGGCATATCCGGCAACACGAACCGCGCGATTAAAATGGCGGCAGGGGAGTATATCGCCCTGTGCGACCACGACGATGTGCTTGCGCCGGATGCGCTCTGGCGGATTGCGGAAGCCATCGACGCGCACCACCCCGACGTGCTCTACACCGATGAGGATAAGCTGACCACCCACGGCGCGATTCACGTTGATGCGCACCGCAAGCCGGATTTCTGCCCGGACAACCTGCGCTCCGGCAACTATATCTGCCATTTGTCGGTGATTCGGCGGACGCTGCTGGATGCCATCGGCGGATTGCGACCGGCGTTCGACGGGTCGCAGGATCACGATTTGCTGCTCCGCGCGTGCGAACGGGCGGACGGCGTCATCCACATTCCGCGCGTGCTGTACCACTGGCGGACGCTGCGGGGGTCGATGAGCCACACGAAATTGGCAGTCTGCCTGGACGCGGCGGCGCGGGCGGTGGAAGAAAGTATGCGACGCAACGGGTTTCCGGGAACGTGCCGGGTGGAGGACGGTGTGCTGCGGCTGCGGTATGACGTGGGGGATTTTACCGTTGCGGCACTGCGGCTGGCGCGGGATGCGTCCGCTGCGGATGTGAACCGCTTGGCGGTGGATTCGTCGGCGGACATGCTGCTGTTCCTGTGGGGAGACACGGCGGAGCCTGATGCGGACGGTTTGCGGGAGATGATGATGTACGCGCAGCGCCCGGATGTGTGCGCGGTGTCGCCGCTGGTGGCGGATGCGCGCAATCGGGTGCTTCATGCCGGATACGACATTCTGCCGGACGGCACAGTGCAGTCACGGAATCGCGGCTTGCCGGTGTCAGCGGGCGGATGGCACGGCATGAACCGAACCAGCTACAATGTCACTGCGGTTTCGCCAATGTGCTTTTTGGTGCGGCGGGATGCATTTGTGCCGCTGGCGAAAGGAAATTCGCTGGCGGTGGACTTGGTGCAGTGGTGCATGGCACGGATGCAGGAGGGGATGCGGCATGTGTATACGCCGCACTGCGTGGTGAAGGCGGATGCGGAAAGCGCATTCGAGGGCTTCCGGATGAAAGTTCCTGCGGGGTGGTATGACCCGTGTGCGACGGGAAGCAAGCACGCTTGATGGCGCTTTTGGTTTCTTCTACATACTTGAATTTTATTGTTAGTTTTTTAGTTTGTATCCCTTTAACTTATCTCGAAATCATTGGAGGTAATGATGAAAATCACAATGATAACGCTCGGCTCGACGGGCGACGTGCGGCCGTATATGCTGCTGGGACGGGAGCTTCACGAGCGGGGGCATGAGGTGACGATTGCGGCGTTTGCGCCGTTTCAGGGCATGATTGAGGAAGCGGGAATGTCCTTCTATCCCATTTCCGGCGACGTGGTGGATATGATGGGGCGGCTGCTCCAGCCGGACGCGGTGGGCGTGCGGTACTTGAAGGAGTTTGAGAAGGGTATCCGCGATATTGCGCCGATGCTGCTGGATGATTTGCTGCACTGCGCGGAGGGCGCGGAAGCCATCGTCTGCACGTTCTTCGGGACGATGTTCTATTCGATTGCGGAGAAGTACGATATTCCGTGCATCCAGACGCAGTATTTCCCGATGGATCCGTGCAAGGATATGCCAATTTCATCCGCGCCGTTCCGCAAGCTCGGCAAGTGGTGGAATGTGCTGAGCTACCGCATCGGGTATCTGCTGATTTCGGCGCTGGAGCACCGCTACCTCTCGGATTGGCGCAAGGAGAACGACATGGCAAAGCGCCGCGTCCGCTTGAGACCGGATTATGACGTGCTGGGCAAGCAAGTACCCGTGATTTACGCCATGAGCCCGACGCTTGTGCCGCGCCCGGAGGATTGGGCGGACAACATCCACATGTCCGGTTTCTGGTGGGATGAGCGCCCGGTGGACTACACGCCTGACCCGGCGCTGGCGGAGTTCCTGCGCGCGGGCGACGAGCCGGTGTACATCGGCTTTGGGTCGATGGTGTCGGGCGACATGGGTGAACTGGCGGAAATCATCCGGCAGGCGGTGAAATTGTCCGGCGTGCGGGCGGTGGTGGCACTTGGCTGGGGTCAGCAGGAAGCAAAGACGAAAGATGAGAACATCTTCTATGTGAAAAGTGTGCCGCATGACTGGCTGTTCCCGCATATGGCAGGGGCGGTGCATCACGGCGGCGCGGGGACGACCGCAACCAGCCTGCGCCATGCGCTGCCGACGCTCGTCGTGCCGTTTGGGGGCGATCAGCCGTTCTGGGCGGAGCGGGTGTACGCTGCCGGGTGCGGGCCGAAAGCGATTCCGCGCGATAAGCTGACGGCAGAGAATCTGGCGGAGGGGCTGCGCGCACTCATCAGCAACCCGGAATACACGCGCAACGCGGCGCGCATCGGGGAGACCCTACGCAATGAACACGGCTGCGCCAATGCTGCCGACTTGATTGAAAAGGCGGTTTGGGACTGGAAAAACGGGAATCCTGCGCAAGATGGGATGAATATTTAAAAAAAACGCCATTTGCCCCTTGACAAAACCTTGACTTTCGACTACACTGTTTCTTGCGTGCTTGCGAGAAGCACAACAAAATCAAAATTATGCAGAAAGGAGGCCCTCGCAATGACCATGATGATTCTAACCCCTGTATCCCGTGCCAATGGACTGACTGCGACGGCTCTTTCTGCCCATATGCGCCCGTAATAGGAAAATTCCACGCTCTTTTCCTGTTACCATGCGTTTTGTGTGCAGCACCAGCCGTTTGCATTCAGACGGATGGTGCTTTTTTCGTACCCTTTTCGAAAAAAGCATACAATGGGCAGTTATGAGTCATCAACCACTTTGTCTCTCTTGAAAGGAGTGATTTCCTACGCAGCGCACCACAACGAAACCAAAGAAGAAACAGACCCCGTTTGGCGCAATGCTCTCCCTCATCGGGCAGAACTGGACGCATTTCCTCTGGGCACTCATTGCGACCATCATGATGGTCATCATCGGCTTTTTAACGCCGCTGCTGCTCTCCGAAATCGTGGACAGCATACTGGGCAGTGAGCCGTTCACAATGCCGGATTTCCTCATGAACCCGATTAACGACCTCGGCGGACGCGATTTCCTCCGCCAAAATCTGTGGATTCCCGCGCTGGCGCTCATCCTGATGAACGTCGTCAACGGCGTGTTCACGTTCATTAAGGGGCGTTCCTCCGCGATTGCGAGTGAAAATATCGCCCGAAAACTGCGCAATGACCTCTATCGCCACTTGCAGCACCTGCCGTTTGCGTACCACGTTAAAGCGCAGGCGGGCGAGCTGATTCAGCGCTGCACGTCTGACGTGGATACGATTCGCCGCTTTCTGGCGGTTCAGGTGATGGAAGTTGTCAACACGGTGCTGATGGTCGTTATCGCCATGAGCATCCTGCTGCCGCGCTCCGTGCCGATTACGCTCTACAGCCTGATTCTTGTGCCGCCTTTGTTCTGCTTCGCGACGTGGTTCTTCAAGATGGTGCATAAGTCCTTTGAGGTGGCGGACGAAGCGGACGGTGTGCTGAACGCCGTTTTGCAGGAGAACCTCTCCGGCGTCCGTGTCGTGCGCGCCTTCGGACAGCAGGAGCGCGAGGTGGAAAAGTTCGACCGCGTGAACAACGATTTGCGCAAAAAGAACCTCCGCCTGAATGAACTGCTCGCCATCTACTGGGGCGGCGGCGACGCCATCAGCATGACGCAGACGCTGCTGACGCTGGTGGTCTGCATCATCTACGCCTGCAACGGCTGGATTACCGTCGGTACGCTGATTGTTTTCACCTCCACGTTGGGGATGCTGCTCTTCCCGATTCGCCAGCTGGGCCGCACCCTGTCCGACGCGGGCAAAGCAATGGTCTCGATGAAGCGCGTGCAGGCGATTCTGCACGAGGAAGCTGAGCCGGATGAGCCGAACGCCCTGAAGCCCGACCTGCACGGCGATATTGTGTTTGACCATGTGTCCTTCGCTTATCCGGATGACAACGTGCTGGTGCTGCGCGACGTGTCCTTCACCATCCCCGCGGGCAAGACGGCGGCAGTGCTGGGCGGCACGGGCAGCGGCAAATCCACCATGATGTACCTGCTGCAGCGGCTGTATACGCCAACGAGCGGCAAAATCACCATCGGCGGCGTGGATATTCAGCAGATTGACCGCAAATATCTGCGCGCACACGTCGGCCTGATTCTGCAGGAGCCGTTCCTGTACTCCAAGTCCATCCGGGAGAACGTGGGCATCACCGCGCCGGAGCAGGAGGCGGAACGCATTGAGCACGCGGCGGATATCGCCAGCGCATCCGGCTTCATTGCCAAGGCGGACAAGGGCTGGGAGACGGTCGTGGGCGAACGCGGCGTGACACTCTCCGGCGGACAGAAGCAGCGAATCGCCATTGCGCGCACGCTGCTCAAGGACAACAACATCCTCATCTTCGACGACTCCCTTTCCGCCGTGGATACCGAGACGGACGCGCAGATTCGCGCTGCCCTCCGACACGAGCAGAAGGACGTGACCACCCTCATCATCAGCCACCGCGTGACGACGCTCTCGCAGGCTGACCTCATCCTCGTGCTGGAAAACGGGCAGATTACGCAGCAGGGCACGCACGCTGAGTTGTGCAGCCAGCCGGGCCTGTACCAGCGCATCAACAGCATCCAGAACGCCTTGGAGGAAGAACTGACGCAGGCCAAGGCGGCGGAAGGGGTGAACTGATATGCAGTCCTTTCAGGAACAGGATTATACCAAACGATTTGATCTCTCCCTGTGGCGCAAGCTCATCAAGGTTGCAAAGCCGTACCACAAGAACCTGATTGCGGTTGTGCTTTTCATGGCGGTTTCTGCAATCATCGACGTGATTATGCCGAACATGAATGCCTACGCGATTGACGTGTTCATTGCCAAACACAGCACGGCCGGGCTGGTTGGGTTCGTCGTGGCGTATGCGCTGCTGACGGCAGTGCAGGTCGGAACAATTTTCGGCTTTCTGCGGCAGTGCGGCATTGTCGAAACCGGAACGTGCTACCTGATTCGCAAGCTCGGCTTCCAGAAACTGCAGGAACTGCCCTTCTCCTATTACGACCGGATGCCCGTAGGATACCTCATGTCCCGCCTGACCAATGACACGCAGCGCCTTGCGGACACCATCGGCTGGTCGCTGGTGGACTTGTGCTGGGGCGCGGTGTATCTGGTTGCCTGCGCCGTGCGGATGCTGACCATCAACTGGCGGCTGGGGCTGATTGTCATGCTGGTGCTGCCGCCGCTGGCCGTCATCAGCTGGAAGTTCCAGAAGGCGATTCTCGCGGCGTATCGTCAGGTGCGCAAGAACAACAGCCAGATTACCGCGGGCTTCAATGAGGGCATCAACGGCGCAAAGACGACGAAAACCCTTGTGCGCGAAGAACTGAACATCAAGGAATTCGAGACGGTTTCTGCCTCCATGCGTTCCGCATCCATCCGCGCGGCGACGCTGTCGAACCTCTTCCTGCCCATCGTCGTGTCGCTGGGTTCTCTGGCGACGGCGTATGCGCTCTGGCAGGGCGGCAACAGCGTCATCGGCGGCACGCACGTTTTCGGCGTCGCCATGACCGTCGGTACGCTGACGATGTTCATCAACTACACCGTCAGCTTCTTCCAGCCTGTGCGCGATATTGCCCGCATCTTCGCGGAACTGCAATCCGCACAGGCGGCGGCGGAGCGCGTCATCAGCCTGCTGGAAACGGAACCCGATATTGTGGATTCTCCCGAAGTGGTGGCGCAATACGGCGACAATTTCCACCCCAAGACCGAAAACTGGCCCAAGCTCATCGGCGACATTGACTTCGAGGACGTCACCTTCCGCTACAAAGAGGGCGAAAAGGTGCTGGAGCACTTCAACCTGCACATCCAGCACGGGCAGACCATTGCCCTTGTCGGCGAAACCGGCAGCGGCAAGTCCACCATCGTCAACCTCGTCTGCCGCTTCTATGAGCCGACGGAGGGCAAAATCCTCATCGACGGCGCGGATTACCGCACGCGCAGTCAGCTGTGGCTTCAGTCCAACCTCGGCTACGTCCTGCAGTCGCCGCACCTTTTCTCCGGCACGGTTGCGGATAACATCCGCTACGGCCGCCCCGATGCCACCGACGAGGAAGTCGCGGAAGCCGCCCGCATGGTCGGCGCGGAACCCTTCATCCGCAACATGAAGGATGGCTATCAGGCGGACGTTGGCGAGGGCGGCAACCGCCTCTCCACCGGGCAGAAGCAGCTGATTTCCTTTGCCCGCGCGATTCTGACGAATCCGTCTATTTTCGTGCTGGACGAGGCCACGTCCTCGGTTGATACGGAGACGGAACAGCTGATTCAGCACGCGATTCAGAAGGTGCTGGCGGGGCGGACGAGCTTCATCATTGCGCATCGACTCTCTACGATTCGCTCGGCGGATCGGATTCTGGTGATTCAGAATGGCAAGATTACGGAAGATGGGACGCATCAGCAGCTGATTGCGAAACAGGGGTATTATTATCAGCTGTATACGAATCAGTTCCAGGAGGAACAGGGACTGGAGATTTTGGATGGGGCGATGGCGCGCGCCTAAAGCCGCATAAAAGCGGAGTAGGGGAAAAGCGACCAAGCCGGGCGCCGAAAAAAAGGGTCAAGGGGCAATGCCCCTTGCGGAGTCCAGAGGCGGCGCCTCTGGTGGGGTTTGGGGCAACGCCCCAACTGTTTTTCGGGCGCTCAATTCCAAGGAAGCCACCAACAAAGGTGCAGGCAGCGAAGCGTCCCTGCCAGTAACTTCGCGCTCCCGCAGGAGCGCCCCCAAGCTGCTCTATCCACTACTCGCATATTGTCGCGCCAAATGGGCGCGACCCGATAGCAGGAAAGGAGACATCCTCCTCATGCGCCAGACCCGCACCGTCTCCCTCGACACCCTCGAATACCTCTACATCCCCGATGTTACCTACGCCACCTACGGCGAAACGCAGCGGAAAATGCAGCTCATCATCCCGTACCGCCCGCAATGGCAGGATGGCGAAACCGTGCCGCTGATTGCCTTTCTGCCCGGCAGCGCGTGGTATCAGCAGGAAATGTACAACGACATCCCCGCACTGGCAAAACTTGCGGAAAGGGGATTCGCTGTTGCATCCGTGCAGTACCGCGAATCGAAAATCGCGCCTTTCCCCGCGCAGGTAGAGGATGTGCATCGCGCCATCCACTATATCGCAGAACAACTCGCAAAGCTGTTCCATATCGACATGGCGCGCACCTTCCTCATGGGCAATTCCTCCGGCGGACATATTGCGCTGCTGACGGCGCTGCGTCAGGCGGCGGGAATTGCGGATGTGTCGGAACTGCTGAATTTCCCGATTCGCGGCGTGATTGCGGAATCCGCGCCGAGCGACTTGTTCCTCTGCGCAAAAGAAGGCGTTCCGACAAACATGCCCGCGACTTTCCACCCGACTGCGGATTTGCTGGGCGTGTCCTGCCCGCAGGAACATCCGGAAAAACTCGCGGAAGCCAGCGCACAAACCTATCTCGCACCCGGACACGCCGTTCCGCCGATTCTCCTGCTCCATGGTGACCGCGACACGCAGGTCAGCGCCGCGCATAGCCGGACGCTCTACGAACGCCTGACGCAGAATGGTGCCGATGCGGATTACATCGAGCTGGCAGGCGTCAACCACGGCGGCGCCCCCTTCTGGACGGAGGACGTGCTGCGAATCATCGCGGACTTTATTCACAAGCACTGCTGACCCATCGGAGGAAAATCCACCATGTACCTGACATCCTACTTCACTTCGCCTAACCAGCCCCAACTCCTCGCACAGCTTCGCGCCTGCGAGTGGGGCGCGGCGAAGTTCCTGACGGAGCTGCTCGAAAAGGAACAGTTCCATCATACCCTCGGTGCGGGCGACTGCTACTTTCTGATGGCGGGCGACCAAATCGCCGCCTTTGCGACGCTGACCGACCGCGACTGCGTGGATGCACCGGAACTCCGCCCGTGGTGCGGCTTCGTGTACACCTTCCCCGCGTACCGTCATCAGCGAATTGCCGGAAAGCTGCTGCACGAATTGGCGGAAATCGCCCAACAGAATGGGGAAAACCGCGTCTATATCGCGACCGACCACGCGAATGTGTACGAAAAATACGGCTGCACCTATCTGGACAGCCGGAGTGACATTGACGGCGAAATCAGCCGCATCTACACACTGAACGCATAAAAGCGGGGTGAAAACCGTGATTTTGATGACTGCATTGGCTCCATGCGCGTCGTAAGGGCGTTGCATGGAGCGTCCTGCGGCTTTGCGCAGTATGCCATTTTTATACTATTTCCAGATTCACCTGCGCCATCTGCTTGCGCCTTTTCCCCTCTGGCGTCCGTTCATTCCACTTAGCGTAGCGCTGCTACGCTGCGTTTCATTCACGTTAGCCAGAATGAAAAATTCGCGGCGCATCTTGGCGCATTCTTATCTGGAAATAGTATTAGATTCACCTGCCCCATCTGCTTGCGCCTTTTCCATTCATGCGTCCGCTCATTCCACTTAGCGTAGCGCTGCTACGCTGCGTTTCATTCGCGTTAGCCTGGATGAAAAATTCGCGGCGCATCTTGGGGCATTTTCATCTTAAAATGGCATTCCATCCATGCGGATTATCTGCATGAAGGAGCAAAGTCATATGAAACTGCATTCGTTTTTTGAATCTCTGCGCGAATTGCGCACATTCCTTTTGCTGTTCACGACGCAGGCGCTTTCGTCGCTCGGCAGCGCCATGACCAGCTACGCGCTTGTTATCTGGGCGTATCAGCAGAGCGGGTCGGCGCTGTCCACCGCGCTGCTGACGGTCAGCAGCTACGCGCCGTATGTGGTATTTAGCCTGTTCTGCGGCGCGCTGGTTGACCGCCTCGATACGCGCCGGACGATGCTCGTCAGCGATGCGCTTGCCGCGTGCACAACCGTCGCGGCGCTCGTCCTGCTGCAAACGGAGCGGCTGCAAATCACGCACTTGTATCTCCTTAACGCGCTGAACGGCTTGATGAACACGCTCCAGCAGCCCGCCAGCGAAGCCGCAACGACCGCACTGCTGCCGAAATCGCAGTACCAGCGGGTCGGTGGACTGCGGTATCTCTCCTCCAGCCTGTCCGGGCTGCTGACACCTGTGCTGGCAATGGCGCTGATGACGCTCGGCGGTCTGCGCGCGGTCATGTTCGCGGATTTGGCGACATTCGCCGTCGCGTTCACGGCGCTGCTGTGCTTCATCCGCATTCCGAAGCGGCAAACTGGCAATCAGCACGAATCCTTCCTCGATTCGACCCGGCAGGGGCTGCGGTTCTTCCGCCAAGCGCCCGGACTGCTGACGCTCGTGCTGTACCTTGCGGCGATTAACCTCGTCTCGTCCATGTACGAAGCTGCGCTGCCGTCGCTGCTGCTCTCGCGGATCTGGGGCGGGGAGAATGCCATGGGCATCTTCTCCACCGTGACCGCGCTGGCGACGCTGATTGGCAGCCTGCTCGCCGTCCTGCTTCCTGCGCCGAAAAGCCGCGTGCGGGTGGTGTGGGGCTGTCTGCTCGTCTCGATGGGCACGGAGAACTTCCTGCTCGCCTTCGGGCAGAATCTGCCGACGTGGTGCGTGGGCGCTGCGCTGGGGTGGCTGCTGATTCCCGTCATGAGCGCGAATCTTGATGCGCTGATGCGGCTGAACATCCCGGAAGGAATGCAGGGAAGGGTGTATGCGGTGCGGAATGCGCTGCAATTCTTCACGATTCCGGTCGGCTATGTGCTGGGCGGGGCGCTGGTGGATGCGGTGTTTCGGCCGATGATGCGGAATCCGCTGCCGTGGCTGGAAATGCTGTTCGGACGGGATGAAGGCAGCGGCGCGGCGTGCTTTTATGCGGCGCTGGCGCTGATGGGGGTGCTGACCTGCGTGTTTTTTCAGAGTAGGAAATCGCTTCGCACATTGGAGGGTGAAAAAGCCACTTTACCCAAAGCGTAAGTGAAAAGCGCTCAAGCCGGGGCGCCGCCGAAAGGGTCAAGGGGCAATGCCCCTTGCGGAGTCCAGAGGCGGCGCCTCTGGTGGGGTTTGGGGCAACGCCCCAACTGTTCCTCGTCAAATCTACTCAAAGAAAACAGCCAACAAAGGCGCAGGCAGCGAAGCGTCCCTGCCAGTAACTTTGCGCTTCCTCAGAAGCGCCTCCCAACTTGCTCTATCATGGCGCTGCGCATTGTCGCGTCAGATGGGCGCGACCGACCAGCATCGAGAGAAGCTGTTTCTCTCGGTGCTGGTCTTTTTGCTGCGGGGGAAATCGCTCATGCGAATTCCGCTACTCCCACTTCCGCTGACGAAAAAAGACCGCCTGCGCGTTTGCAGACGGTCTTGCGGTATCCGCGAATTACTCCGCTTCTTCCACAGTGAAGGTCGGAATGACGCCGCCTTCGTAGGTGGTGATCATGTAGTCGTAGGCTTCCTTGGAGGTCAGCGCGGTGTGCAGCGCCTTCAGCCAGTCGGAATCAAGGTCAGCGGGGCGAACCGCGACGATGTTGGCGTACAGGGTAGCGAACTCAGAGTCAGCCGCTTCGACGAACAGGCCGTTCGTAGTGGGCTTCAGACCAGCGTCCAGCGCGTAGTTGCCGTTGATGACGGCAATGTCGTAGTCCTCAAGGGTGGGGGCAAGCAGTTCAGCCGCCACTTCGTCGAACACATAGCCGTGGGGGTTCATTTCGGCGGTGATGTCGTACTTGGTCAGGGAAGACGCAGCGGTCGTTCCTTCCGGCACGGTAATCAGGCCAGCAGCCTCCAGCAGCAGCAGAGCACGGGTCTCGTTGGAGGGGTCGTTCGGCAGACCGATGTGCGCGCCGTCCTGCAGGTCAGCAAGGCTGGTCACTTTCTTGGAGTAGATGGCGAAGGGCTCGTAATGCACGGTGAACGCGGACACAAGCTGTTCGCTCTCGGAAGCGGTTTCGTTGTAGGAGTCGAGGTAGGGCTTGTGCTGGAAATAGTTTGCGTCGTCCGTGCCGTCAGCAACCGCTGGATTCTCCAGCACATAGCCTTCGTACACAACGACTTCGAGCTTGTAGCCCAGTTCCGCCAGCTTTGCCGTCACCGCTTCGGATTCGAGAATCTCCGCGTGCGGGGCAGCCGTCGCGCCAACGCGGATGACCTTCAGTTCGTCAGCAGACGCAACCGTCAGAGACAGCGCCAGAACCAGCGCCAGAGCCAGAGCAAAGAACTTCTTCATTGTAAGCACTCCTTTCATTTTTGGGAAACCTATTTATTCAAACACCTTACGGGTGAATGAAACGATTTATGGGGAGACCCCAGAGGCTCTGCCTCTGGACTCCGGCAGGGCTCTGCCCTGCACCCGCGAAGGGTCTTCGACCCTCTCGACACCCTTTTCGCGATTGAATTGGTAACTTCTGCATGATGGTCTCGCGTGCTGCTTCCAGAGGGCTTTCTGATCGCCCTCTGGACTCCTTCGGCGCACTCCCATGTTTATGGTCGGTTGTCGAAGGCGAAATGCTTGCTGTTCCTCCGCCTCCGCAGAAGCGAAATTCCTGCGAATCAGGGAATTGCAAGGGGCGAAATTACCTTACTTATTTGCGGCGGCGGTGGTCAATCGCGTGGCTGAGCCAAGTGCCGCCCATCTGGAAGAACTGCACCAGCAGCACCAGCACGATGCTTGCGGCGTACATCACGTCGTACTGCCGCTTGTTCAGGCCGTAGGTAATCGCGACCTTGCCTAAGCCGTCGCCGCCCGCCGTGCCCGCCATCGCGGTGTAGCCCAGAATCGTGGTGATGCAAATCGCGAAGCCGTTGACCAGCGACGGCATGGCTTCGGGAATCAGCACCTTCCGCACAATTTGGAAGGTTGTCGAGCCCATCGCCTGTGCAGCTTCCACCACACCGTTGTCCACTTCCAGCAGGCTGCCCTCGACCATGCGCGCCACATACGGGAACGCGCTGACCGTCAGCGGGATGATGATGGACACCGTGCCTGTGCCGCGGCCGAGAATCGCGCGCGTTGCGGGGAAGAGCATCACCATCAGGATGATGAAGGGCACGGAGCGGAGCAGGTTGACAATCACGCCGATAATGCGGTTCAGCGTCGGCTTCGGGAGAATGCCGTCCTTGCGGGTGATGACCAGCAGGACGCCCAGCGGCAGACCAATCAGGTAGGCAAAGAATGTTGCGGGCAGGGTCATCAGGAGGGTATTGCCTGTTTCCTCCAGCAGCATGGAACCCAGCCGTTCCCACGTCATGCTCATGCGCGCACCTCCTCGACCGTCAAGCCGCGTTCTTTCAGGTATTCAATCGCCCGGTGGCAGACCATCGGGTCGTCGGGGCGGCTGATGAGCAGCTGCCCGTACTGTGCGCCGTTGAGTGTGTGCACGTCCGCGCTGCGGATGCTCAGCGGCACGCCGAGGTGCAGGATGAGGTCAGCGACAATCGGCTCAGCGATTGTTTCGCCGTTGAAGACGATGCGGATGGCAGGTTTCTCCTGCACTTGCTCGTGATTTTCGCTCGCGACGATGCCGAACAGCCGCTTGCCTGCTTCGCTGCGGGTGTGGGTGAACACATCGTCGACGCTGCCCTCTTCGGCAATTACACCGCCGTCGAGAATCGCGACGTGGGTGCAGATTTGGCGGATGACCGCCATTTCGTGGGTAATAACGACGATGGTGATGCCCATCTCCCGGTTGATTTTTTGCAGCAGGCGGAGGATGGCTTGCGTCGTCATGGGGTCAAGGGCGCTGGTTGCTTCGTCGCAGAGCAGCACTTCGGGGTCACTGGCGAGGGCGCGGGCGATGGCGACGCGCTGGCGTTGACCGCCGGACAGCTGCGCGGGGTATGCTTTCGCCTTGCTTTCCAGCCCGACAACTTCCAGCAGCTCCTTCACACGGGCGTTGATTTTCGCGCGCGGCACGCCGATGCACTCCATCGGGTACGCGATGTTCTTCGCGACCGTCTGCTGCATGAGCAGGTTGAACTGCTGGAAAATCATGCTAACCTTGCGGCGCATCTGGCGAAGCTGCTGCTTGTTCATGTCCGGCACGTTCTGCCCGTCAATGAGGATTTTGCCCTCTGTGGGCGTGTCGAGGCGGTTGACGCAGCGGATGAGGGTGCTCTTGCCCGCGCCGGAGAGACCGATGATGCCGAAAATATCGCCCTTGCGAATCTTCAGGCTGATGTTGTCCAGCGCGACGACCTCGCCGCCGGTTACGGGGTAGACCTTCTTGACGTTCTGCAGCTCAATCTGCATGGGTGGCTGAACCGGCTGCTTAGGCGTCTGCTGGGGTGCTTCGTTGCTCATGACGTTTGCCTTTCCTTTCCCGAAATCGTCCGGGCAAAAAAACAGGGGATGCCGGCATCTCTTCGATGCAGCCTCCCCAACAATTGCGGTAGGTTCTGCCGGAGGAATTGCTTTCATCCTCCAGCCATCCGTCAGGCGGAATGGCGCATCGAATTCGCGGCACGACGAAACATGCTCATGTTGCACATGCACATGGGCATCATCATGTTCATCATCGTAGCGGCGAACTTCATAGCGCGTAACTCCTTTCCTCTGCGGATAAGAGAATCATACCATGTTGCTATGCATTTGTCAACCCCGAATTTGCCTGAAAATTGTTTTTCCCCTGTTTTCCCAGCGTATTCGCCGATTTTTCCCCTCTTGAATCCCGTTTCGCCTTATGCTACAATGGCGGTAAGGCGGATTTTGCGCCAAAATCCGAAATCAAGCAGCTGAAAACCGGCATTTCGCCAGAAAGGAAGATCCCGCATGGATGACCAGCGCCATCACCCCTATGAAAACCTCCAGCTGAACATTGCCGGTCACGCGCACTACGAGTACTCAGAAGTCGCGCGCAGCTACGTCCCTATGCACTGGCATGACGCGCTGGAACTGATTTATATCCTCAGCGGTGAACTGACCGTCGAGACTGAGCAGCACCACTGGCAGCTTCACGCAGGGCAGTGCATCTGCATCAGCCCTTACGTTCTCCACGCCACCATCAGCCTGTCCGGCGATACCGCCCTCCTGCTGCGAATCCCGACCGAGAAATTGGGGGACTTCGCGCCGGAAACGCGTTCGCGCCAGTTCATCTGGGACGCGGCGACGACGAATCCGACGATGATGGCGGCCATCGAGCGCGTGAAACAGAAGCTGCTGCAAATGCAGCATACAGCCAGCAGCGATTCGCCCTTTAGGGACATCCGCATGGCGAGTCTGCTGCTGGAAATCACTTATCTGGTGTACGAGGAGTTTTCGTGCCCGGTGACGGAAGTCAGCATCTTCCGGCGCGAGAAGAACCGTCAGCGGCTGTCAGCGGTGATTGCGTACACCGAGGCGCATTATCGGGAGGATATCGCCCTGAGTGATGCGGCGGCAACGCTGCACATGCACCCGAATTCGTTCTGCCGCTTCTTCAAGGAGAACACAGGCGTGACGTACCTGAATTACCTGAACGAGTATCGGCTGTCGAAGGTGTATGAGGATTTAGTGACGACGGACGCGGCGCTGCATGAGATTTTGGAGAAGCACGGCTTCACGAACTACAAGCTGTTCCGGCATATGTTTGCGGAGCGGTTTCATACCACGCCGGGGCGGATGCGGGAAGAACTGCGATAAAAAACGAGAAACATGGGCGTGCGGGTGAAGGAATCAAGAGGGCGACCGCAGACATTCGTCTGTTTTCATGTCCCTTTGTCGCCCCCGCAGAGGCGAATTCCCTTGCGACAAGGCAGCAAAGCAGCGGAGAACAGCATCCATCAGAATCCGTAAAAATCCACATGAAAACACCCCGCAAGTTCAATCCTTGCGGGGTGCGTTTTTATGCTGTCAGCGCCAAAGCACGTCAGGCATTAGTCCACATGGACACCGTAGATGGCTTCCAGCTTTTCGCGGCGTTCGTCGATGATGTTCTGACCGCCGGAAGCGAGGTAGTCCGCCATGCCCTTGTCGTACACGGAGTCGAACTGGTCAACGGGCGCGACAACCGCCTGCGTCAGCATAGCGTCGCGCTTGGAGTTCAGGGAAGTGCCAACGTCTTCTTCCGCGGAGATTGCGCCGCAGGAGAACTTCTTCACAATGCGGCCGTTCAGCTTGCCGTAGGTGTTCGCGGTGATGATGAAGTCAGGATTCACGCCGGGGTAGCTCAGCGCTTTGGTCGCCGCGGTGGCATCGCCCAGATACAGACCGTTGACGGTGATGGTGTGGTCGATGTTCATGCCGGAGTTCATGATCCATTCGCCGGTGGCGTTGAGCATCTCATACGCGCCGTTGTCGGTCATCTTGTAGGTAACGCCTTCCTTGCCGGTCTGCAGGAACTTGATGGTTTCTTCGGAGGAGATGAAGTTCAGGTACAGCAGGGAAGCCAGCGGTTCGTCGTTGGTCGCAGGGAAGAACACCTTGCGGTCAATGCGGTCAGCCAGATACTTGCGGGTGATGCCAGCGTCGTTCTGGAAGCAGTCCACAGCGATGAAGCCAGCGTCTGCGCCGTTAGCGCGGGTCAGGTTCGCCTGAATGGAGTCTTCGCCATTGCGGTAGGGGTAATCCCAGTTGTGGATGAAAGCGCCGACGAAGCCGGACTTCATCATGTCGTCCTCAACGCTTGCGTCCGTGTACAGCGCGAAGTCCTTCCAAATCAGACCTTCGTTGTACCACTGGTTCAGCACGCGGATGCCTTCCTTGTAGTTCGGGTAGAGCAGGTGACGGTCGTCGTAGCCGTAGACATACAGCGTTTCGTCGGACACATCCTCCGGCACCTTGGAGACATTCAGCAGGTCAGCGCGCCAGCCGATGTCGGTGCTGATGGAGAAGGGAACCATCTTCGCGGCGTCGGCGCCCAGCAGCAGCTCAGCGTTGTCGCGGAAAGCGATCAGGCAGTTGTGGAACTCTTCCTCGGTCGTGGGGAGTTTCAGACCCAGCTTGTCCAGCCAGTCCTTGCGGATGAAGGTGTTGATGCGCGCGGATTCCGCCAGCACCGCTTCAATCGCCCACACGGAGCCGGTTTCCGGATCCTGATCGTAGTAGATGTTGTAGTCGCCCAGCAGCGCCCACAGATCCGGCAGCAGATCCTTGTATTCGGTCAGCAGCGGATTCAGGTCGATGATGCCGTCCATGCCCGCGAAGGTCTGGATCGTCGGGTAGGAGTAGGTGACGCACACGTCGGGCGCGTCGCCGGTGGCGAGCAGGTTGTTCAGGTCGTCAACTTCCGTCCAGCGGCCGACAGACACCAGTTCAACGTCCACGTTGTACTTGTCAAGCATGCCCTGCTTGATGTACTGCGCGTACACGCTGCTGGTCGGGTCAGAGCCGCCGTCATTGTAACGGTTGTAGACTTCCACGGTGATGTGGCGGGTTTCGGTGAATTTGCCGTCCACAAAGCCGTTGTCCGCGGATGCGGTCGTGAAGATGCACAGAGACAGCACCATCGCGAGCGCAAGAACCAGAGACACGATACGTTTCATAGGGGTTTTTCCTCCTTTTTATTTGCAGGGCTCACACGTCCCTGAAATACGGTGTTGTTAGCGTGTGTTTCTAAAATGAGACCGGTGCAGTTTCGAGCAGATTTTCTTGCAATTCAAGGATGAAAACCGAAGGTTTACTGGCGGTAAATCGAGGTTTGAAGACGCGGAAGTGCAAGAAAAGATGCTGAAAATGCTGCCGGGCGAATTTGGAAACACACGCAAGGGCATCAGCCCTTGACTGCGCCAATCGTGACGCCGGTCACGAAATAGCGCTGCAGCCACGGGTACACCAGCAGAATCGGCACGGTTGCAAACATGACGGACGCCATCTGAATCGTCTTGGAAACGCCGGCGCTGAAGAAACCTTCCTGCGTGGCGATTTCGCCGCTTTGCGTGGAGTTCTTGATGATGTTGTACAGCAGCAGCTGAATCGGCCAGTACTTTTCCGCTTTGCTGGACTTCAGGTACATCAGCGCATCGGAGAAGCCGTTCCAGCGGCCGACGGCGTAGAACAGCGCCAGCGTCGCCAGAGAGGGCAGGGACAGCGGCAGATACACCGTCACCAGCGTACGGATCGGGCCTGCGCCGTCGATCTCCGCCGCCTCGCGAAGGCTGTCCGGCACGCTGTAGAAGAACGAACGCAGCACGATGACGTTGAACACGCTGATGCAGTTCGGCAGAATCAGCGCCCACGGGGTATTGAGCATCTTGAGGTTGTTCAGCAGGATGTAGCCCGGAATCGTGCCGGCGCTGAAGTACATCGTGAACAGGATGATGAAGTTGATGACCTTGCCTCCGCGCAGATTCTTGTAAATCAGCGGGAAGGCGGTGCAGACGGTCAGCACAAGGCTCAGCACTGTGCAGCCGACGGTCAGGATGCCCGTCCACGCCAGCGACCATGTGTACTTGCTGTCGCTCAAAATGGTCTTGTACGCCTCAAAGTTCCAGCCCTTGGGCCAGAGGAACACGTCGTTGCGAATCAGGTGGTCACTGGAGGAAAGGGAGCTTGCCAGCACGTTGACCATCGGCAGCAGGCAAATCAACATCGTCAGAAAGATGATGAAGGCGATGATGAGGTCGCCAACGCGGGTCTTTTGGGATTTGATCATGCCCTGATGGACTTTTTTGCCGTTGAAGGTAGTTGTCGTCGCCATATCGCAGCCTCCTTACATGATGCCCGGCTCGTCGAACTTCTTCGCCAGCGTGTTCGAGGCAAGCAGGAAGATGACGCAGACGACGGACTGGAACAGACCGACCGCTGTGGACAGGGCGAACTGATTGCCCTTGATGCCGCGCTCGTAGACGAAGATGGAAATCGTCTTGCTTGCGCCCTCAACCAGCGGGTTGCTCAGGGTGAACGGACGGTCGAACTCGCTGCCGAGGATGCGGCCAAGGTTCATAATCAGCAGGATGATGATGGTGGAGCGGATGCCCGGCAGGGTGATGTGCCAGATTTTGCGCAGGCGGCTCGCACCGTCCACTTCCGCCGCTTCGTACAGCTCCGGGCTGATGCCGGTCAGCGCGGCGAGGTAGATGATGGTGTTCCAGCCGCATTCCTTCCAGATGCCCAGCACGATGTAGGTTGCGCGCCAGTTGTTCTCCGTGCCTAAGAAGGCGATATTGGTGCCGAATATCTGGTTAACCAGACCATCGTTGGTTGCCAGCAGCCGCAGCGACAGACTGGAGATGATAACCCAGCTCAGGAAGTGCGGCAGGTACAGCACGGTCTGTGCGACGCGCTTGAACTTCGGGAACGCCAGCTCGTTGAGCAGCAGCGCCATCAGGATGGGCATCGGCGTGCCGATAACGAGGTCAAGCAGGTTCAGGATGATGGTGTTCTTCAGCGCATCGATAAAGTTCTTATCGTTGAATGCCTTGATGAACCATTCCCAGCCGCCGTTTTTCGCCCAATCCAGCAGCCACGGCGCTTTCAGAATGTTGTTCTTCTTGAACGCCAGCAGAATGTAGGACATGGGAACGTAGCGGAAGATGATGAAGAACGCCAGCGGCACGAGCAGCAGCAGATATAGCGTGCCGTATCGCTTCAAGTACGTTCCCCACCGCATGGTGGAACGCCCGGTCAAATCCCGGCGGACAATCGCCTTGGTAGATTGCAAAAGGATCCCTTCCTTCCCTTTGAATTGCGCAACGACGAACATCGTTCATCTGGCTTTATTATCGCCCGATTACACATTTGACGCTAATCATTTTTAGTGAAATATCTCTCATTTTTAGCGATTTTTGTACCGATGAAACGAGTATAGATTGTGCTTTTCTATACAATTCAACCAAAGTGATGAATTCCGCATCTCAAATCGGAATTTCGCGCCTGCCGTGATTGACATTTCCGCCCGAAACGGCTATGATGAAGAAAACAGCACCTTGAAGGCGCGCCTGCGCCGAAGAAGTCAAGGGGCGAGCAAAAAGCCGGAAAGGAGGACGTAACGCCGTGAAGAGCAACATGTGGTACATGCGCCAAAAGGAAGAATTCGGCGAAGACCGCAGTCAGGGCATCCGTTTCTACGATAACACCCAAACCTGCGATTACCTCCCGCATTGGCATATGTCCTATGAGGTCATCATGGTTATCGCCGAGAACCTCACTGTTATCGTCGAAAACGAGCGCTATCTTCTTCATCCGGGCGATATCATGGTTATCCCCTCCGGCGTCGTCCACGAAATCCACACACCCCCGACCGGCCGCCGCTATTACTTCCTCCTTGACCGCGAACGCCTGTTCATTATCGACGGTCTGCTGGCGGCAGAAGAAGCCCTCCAGCCGTGCGTGGTGATTCGCAAGGGCAGCGCGCCCGAAATTGAGCAGCGCGTAAAGACCGCTGCGGCCGAGGCTGGGGTGGCGCGGGATCGCTTTGGATTAACGGTCGCGCGGCTGGAATTGAGCCGGATGCTCATTGACCTGCTCCGCCGCCACGCGCAGGAACACGGCACAGAACTGAACCGCCGTGTCCGCCACAAGGAGCAGACGCAGATGCTCTTCGTCGATATTCGCGACTATGTGATGGCGCACTGCGCGGAGGATTTGACCCCGCAGAACATGGCGGACAAGAGCGGGTACAGCCGTTACCACTTTGAGCGCCTTTTCTACGATTGCTTGGGCATATCGTTCCACGAATTCCTGACCCGCCAGCGGCTGACGCTCTGCAAGCAGCTTCTGGAACGGACGGATGATTCGATTACGTCCATTGCGGGGCAGTCGGGCTTCGGCAGCATTGCGACCTTCAACCGGGTTTTCCAGCAGTATGAGGGCATGTCGCCCTCCGCATACAGAAAAAACGGCGCTGCCCAATCGAAAGGATGATTGAACGCGCCGCGCATCATGGTGCATTTTCATCAGGAAGTAGTATAACACAAAGAAGGACGAAGCATTCCCGCCTCGTCCTTCTTGCGATTATCCTTTTTTCCCCGGCAGTCTTTTTGCCGCCCACGAAACCGCCGCCATCACCAGCGCGGCAAGGACAATCAGCCCTGCCAGCGCGCCGTACTGCGCCAGCGTCAGGTGCTCAAAATAGAAAATCTGCTTGAAATAGCACACCGCCAGCACGAATCCGGCGGTCATGACGGCGCACACCGCCGCGCGCAGCTTCGTCAGCGGGACGGAGACGGAATAGAGCATCATCAGCCCGACCGCGCCCGCGCACAGCGCCGCCAGCGTCTTGCAGTCCGCCATATCCCAGCCGAAATTCACGCCCGCCATTGCCGCCATGGCGCAGACGCACACCGCCGCCGCGCCGGGAATCGCCCGCGTCAGCACCGTGCGCAGGAAACTGCCCTGTATGCGCTCCTGATTCGGTTCGAGTGTCAGCAGGAACGCCGGAAGACCAATTGTCAGCGAGGAAATGAGCGTCAGCTGAATCGGCTGGAAGGGGTATTCGACCGGGAACAGCAGCGTCAGCAGCGCCAAGGCGAAGGAATACAGCGTCTTGACGAGGAAGAGCGACGCCGCGCGCGTGATATTGCCCACGACACGCCGCCCCTCCGCGACAATCAGCGGCATGTTCGCGAAATTCGCGTCCAGGAGCGTCAGCTGCGCCGCCTGTTTTGTGGCATCCGCGCCGCCCGCCATGGCAATGGAGCAGTCCGCCGCCTTGAGTGCGGGAATGTCGTTCACGCCGTCGCCGGTCATGGCAACGTGATGCCCTTTCGCCTTGAGCGCCTCGACCAGCGCCTTTTTCCGCGTCGGGGTCACGCGCCCGAATACGGCGTAGCGCTCGCAAGCATCGGGAAGTTCGTCGTCCGATAAGGTGGAGGCATCCACTGCGCCGCCCGACAAGCCGACCTTGCGGGCAATCGCCGCGACTGTCTTTTCGTCGTCGCCGCTGATAATTTTCAGCGCAACGCCCTGCGTATGGAAGTAATGCAGCGTCTCCTGCGCCGCGGGGCGAATCTCGTCGGTCAGCAGGCACAGGCCAATCACGCGGGTGACGGCGGGCGCGTCAGTTTCGGTGACGCAGCCGTCCGCTTCTGCCAAAACCAGCACGCGCAAGCCGCGCCCGGCGCAATCCGAAAGCGTTTTGCGAATCGGCGCAAGATGCGCGTCATCCAGCACAAACGTCGGTGCGCCTAAAATCAGCGTTGTACCATCCGCAAAAGATACGGCGGACTTTTTCCGTTCGGAGGAAAATGGCAGGGCAGCCACGGGCTTTTCGCCCTGCACATCGGGAATTTCCGCGCGGAGGGCATCCAGCGTGCCGGAACGCTCGTCCATGCTGGACAGGAAGCGCCCCAATTGCGTCCGCATGGCGCCCTCGTCCCCAGAAAGGGGCAGCAGCGAATCCAATGTCATCTTACCCGTCGTAATCGTACCGGTTTTGTCCAGACACAGCACATCCGCGCGGGAGAGCGTCTCAATGCCGTACAGCTCCTGCACAAGGGTGTTTCGCTTGCCGAGCTTGATTACGCCAACCGCCAAGGCGACCGAAATCAGCAGAATCAGCCCTTCGGGAATCATGCCGATCATGGCGGCGACGGACGTAGGGACAGCCGTTGTCAGCGGAAGGTGCTGGAGGAAGAACTGCTTGCAGAACAAAAGCAGTCCAATCGGAATCAGCGCCGCGCTGACGATGCGAATCAGGCGGTTGACCTCCGTCATCAGCACCGATTTCGGGCGGCGAATCTCCTTCGCGGAACGCGTCAGGCGGGCGGCATAGCTTTCGTCGCCCACATAAACCAGCTGCGCGGTGAAGGTTCCTTCTAAAATATAGCTGCCGGACAGAAGAAAATCGCCCGGCTGCTTGCGCATGGGCGTGCTTTCCCCCGTCAGCAGGGATTCGTTCGCCGCACCCTGCCCGCTGGTGACGACGGCATCCGCCATCACTTGGTCGCCCGCGCGGAGAATCACCAGATCCCCAGCGACAAGCGCATCCGGCGCGCAGGTCTTTTCCTGCCCGTTGCGCAGAACGTGCGCGGTCGGAGCGTTCAGCAGGGACAACTTGCGGATGGTCTTGCGCGCGCGAAGCTCCTGCACCGTGCCAATCAGCGTGTTCGACACCACGACACCCAGAAACAGCATGTTCCGCCAGCTGCCCACCAGCGCCAGACAAACCGCCAGCGCCACATTCAGCCCGTTGAAGGGCGTGAAGAGATTTTCCGCCAGAATCTGCGCGGTGGATTTGTCGGGGCGGTGGTGGGAGATGTTCGGCTTGCGGGAAGCCGCCTCCTCGTCCGTCAGGCCGCTTGACGCGGTCGGGGTGAAATCCGCCGGAAGCTCCGTGTTGACCTGCAAGATATCCGCCATAATTTGTTATGCTCCTAATACATCCGCCGCCGCGCGCAGGGACGGCAGCACTTCAACGCCCGGCACCTGACGCAGCACCGCGTCGCACTGGTGCCCGCCGGAAATCAGCAGGCAGCGGCAGCCGATGGCGCGGGCAACCTCGGCGTCGTGGCTCGTGTCGCCCAGAAACACCGTGTCCGCTGGGTCGTAGCCCTTGCGCGAAAGGTAATCCTTCGCCAGCTGCACCTTCGACACGGCGTAGACGTCGCCCAGCCCCAGAATGTCGTCGAACATGCCGTTCAGCTCTGGAAACTTGACAACCTGCGCGCGCAGCTGATCCACCTGACTGGCGGAGATAATCGCCTGATGGAAGCCTGCGTCGTGGAAGCGATGAACCGCCTCCGCCGCCGTCTGGTGCAGCTGTGCCAGATGGAAGTTTGCGACGTAGCCTTCGTTCCATTCTTTCGCCACAAGCGGGAAATCCTCGTCCGTCACGCCAATGTCGGTATAGTAATCCTTGACCGGAAAGCGGAAAATCTGCCGATATTCCTCCTCGCTTGTCAGGCGATAGCCGTGGCGCGCGAAAACTTCATTGTTGATTTTGACCACCAACGGTACGTCGCTGAGCAGCGTGCCGTTCCAGTCCCACAGAATCGTCATTGCTTCTTAACCTCCGAAAATTTAGGGTAACGCTGATTATACCACACTTTCAGAGGAAGGACAAGCGCTTTTTTGCAAATTACTTGCTGTAAAAGCTCTTGAAGGTTTCGCCGTTGTCCATGTGGATGACGCGAGGTTCATCCGACTTTGCCTGCTTGTAGTTGCGGCGGCGCGTAATCACCAGCGCGACCAGCCCAACAACCAGCAGCAGCATCCCCAGATTCACCACCAGCCCCAAGAGACCGCCTAAGACACTAAACCCAAGCTGCACAGCAGCGACAATCGCCTCAAACACCATGCTGATGAAAGAACCAATCACATGGAAAACCGAATCGATGAAAGCCATCATAGTGCTTATCCTCCTGCGCCCAAGTAGGCGCGTCCTGTCGTTCTGACAAGAATAAGGATAGCACAAGGAGGTGGGAAAATCCATCGAAGGATGATTAGAAATTCATGAGGAAATTCTCATTTTTGCGGAAATCCCCCGATTGCGTTTCCGTGTTCATTCTGCTATACTCGATAGCAGAAATACGCAAAGGGGGATTCTTTCGCATGAATATTACGGTTTATCTGGGGGCAAACGAAGGCAGCGACACGTCTTTTCGGCAGGCGGTGGAGGAACTCGGACGCTGGATTGGTGAAAGCGGCAACGCGCTGGTGTATGGCGGGTCGAAATCCGGCTTGATGGGCGCGCTGGCGGCCAGTGCGCTGGCAGCTGGCGCGGAGGTGACGGGCGTTGAGCCGGAGTTTTTCATCAGCGAGAACTTTCAGATGGAGGGACTGACGGAGCTGATTGTGACGAAGGATATTCCGGAGCGCCGGACGAAGATGATAGAACTGGGGGATGCGTTCATTGCGTTCCCGGGCGGCACGGGGACGCTGGAAGAGGTGTCGGAAGTGATGTCGAAGCTGGCACTGAAGCAGATAGATGCCCCGTGTGTGCTGTATAATTTGAATGGGTATTATGAGGGATTGAAGGCGCTGCTGAAGCATATGGTGGAGATGGGGCTTTCGACGGAAGAAAAACAGGAAAAGGTGTATTTTGCGGAGAATTTGGGGGATATTAAGGCGATTTTAGGGGCGGAAAAATAATATAATACTATTTCCAAATGAGAATGCGCCAAGATGCGCCGCGAATTTTTCGCTCTGGCTAACGGGAGTGGAATGCAGCGTAGCAGCGCTACGCTAAATGGAACGACCGGACGCCAGAACGGAAAAGGCGCAAGCAGATGGCGCAGGTGAATCTGGAAATAGTATAAAAAGCGGGATTGCGCATTTTTCACGCAACCCCGCTTTTTGTCCCTATGCAATTTTCAGAAGCGCCGTGCGCGCCTTATTCCCCCATGCCTTGGTCGCGCGCCTGCGCGGTGTACAGCTCGTAGTATGCGCCGCGCTTGGCCATCAATTCGTCATGAGAGCCAGCTTCCATGATGCCCTGATTGCCAATGTACAGGATGCGGTCGCAGTTCTTGATGGTGGACAGACGGTGCGCAATGATGAACGACGTGCGTCCCTTCAGCAGCGCCTGAATGCCGTCCTGCAGCAGCTTTTCCGTCTTGGTGTCGATGGAGGAGGTTGCTTCGTCCAGTATCAGGATGCGCGGGTCGCTCAGCAGCGTGCGCGCGAAGGCAATCAGCTGCTTCTGTCCCTGCGAAAGGCTGCCGCCGCGCTCGTTCACGGTCGTTTTGTAGCCCTGCGGCATTTCGCGGATGAAGTCGTCCGCGCGGACAACCGCAGCCGCCTGACGTACCTCGTCGTCTGTCGCGTCCAGACGGCCGTAGCGGATGTTGTCCAGAATCGTGCCGGAGAAGATGAAGGAATCCTGCAGCATGATGCCCATCTGCGAGCGCAGGGAGTGCAGCGTTACGTCGGTAATGTCGTGCTTCACGCCGGATTCATCCGTCAGCGTGATGGAACCGCTGCGCAGGTCGTAGAAGCGGCAGAGCAGGTTGACAATCGTGGACTTGCCCGCGCCGGTCGGGCCGACAAGCGCAATGCTTTCGCCCGCCTTGACGTGCAGGTCAACATCCTTGAGGACGGTCTGCCCTTCCTCGTAGCCGAAGGTGATGTTGTTGTAATCAACTGCGCCGGTAATGGGCGGAAGCGTCTCGGCATTCGGCTTGTCGTCAATTACGACCGGTTCATCCATCGTCTCGAAGATGCGCTCCAGATACGCCATGTTGTTCACGAAGCTGTTGTAGATGTTCGCCAGATTCGTAATCGGCTGCCAGAAGCGGCTGACGTACTGCCCCATGGCGAGAATTACGCCGAAGGAGACCACCGCGCCGCCCAGCCAGTACACACCCGCGTAGTACATGAGGGTGAAAACAATCTGGGTGATGATTTCCGAAGAGAGCCAGACGCTGTTGGAGATGTAAATCGCCTTCAGCCACGCCGCGCGGCACGCCGTCGCCAGCCGCTGCATGATGGAGCAGTTGACATCCTGCCGCGCGAACAGTTCGCTCACGCGCACGCCGTCAATGGATTCTGCCAGATACGCGTTGTAGTTGCTGTTTTTGTTCGACTGATTCTGCCACGCGCGGCGCTGACGAGGCTTCAGGATGATGATAATCGCCACGAAAATCGGCAGCCCCGCCACAACAATCGTCGCCAGCGTCGGCTCGGTCGTGTACATGTATACGACGATGAAGATGATGTTGATGATTTCCAGAATCGAGTTGATGATGCCGTTGGAAAGAATATCCGACACGCTGTTGACGTAATTGATGACGCGCACGAGGATTTTGCCCGCCGGACGGCTGTCGTAGTAGGCAAAGGGCAGCTGCTGCAGGTGCGCGAAGAGGTCTTTGCGGATATCGTAGATGATCTGCTGACTGACGAACGCCATGATGCGCGAGCGGATGACCGTGAAGACGATGCCGACGATGATGATGCCCATGAACGCCAGCGCCATCTTCAGCAGCAGGTCAACGTTTTTCTGCGGCACAGCGACGTCCATGACGGTCTGGGTGATTTTCGGCACGGCGAGGCTCGTTACCGATGCCAAGGCGGACAGAAGCAGCGCCAGCAGCATCTTCCACTTGTGCTTGCCGATGTAAACGCCCACGCGCTTCAAGTGCCGGAAGTCAAACGGGGTTTCCAAGCGCTCGTCTACGTCAAATTTGTTGCGCGCCATGTTACATCACCTCCTGCGGAGCGGTGTCGGGCGTGATGCCGTTTTGCAGGCAGTACGTTTCGTAGTAGTAGCCGCGCTGACGCAGCAACTCCTGATGCGTGCCGCGCTCGGTCACGACGCCGTCCTTCAAAATCAGGATGAGGTCAGCATCCTTGACGGAGGAAATGCGCTGGGCGATAATCAGCTTCGTGCAATCGTAGGGGAGCTGACGCAGCTGCGCCTGAATGTACTTCTCTGTCTCCATATCGACGGCGGAAGTCGTGTCGTCCATGACGAGGATACCGGGCTTGACTGCCAGCGCGCGCGCCAAGGCAATGCGCTGCTTCTGTCCACCGGAAAGACCCACGCCGCGTTCGCCGATAATCGTGTCGTAGCCCTCGGACAAGCCCTTGATGAAGTCGTCCGCAGCCGCGCGGCGGGCGAAGTCGTGCACTTCGTCCTCTGTCAGCGTCTGGTCGCCGAAAGCAATGTTACCTTCCACCGTGTCGGAAAAGAGGAAAACATCCTGCGTTGCCGTACCGATGCCGTCACGGAGCTGCTGCAGCTTCCACTTGCGCACGTTGCAGCTGTCAACGGAAATGCTGCCGCTGGTCACGTCGTAGCAGCGGGCGAGCAGCTGAATCAGCGTCGTTTTGCCGGAACCGGTCGGCCCCATGATGGCGACGGTCTGCCCCGGCTTGGCGGAGAACGTTACGTCGGACAGCACCGGCTGCGAGCCGTAAGCGAAGGACACATGGTCAAAGGAAATCGCACCCTCGATGTGGTCGTGATTCACCGCGCAGGAGCTGTCTACAATCTCCGGGCGGGAGACTTCAATCTCCATGACCTTGTTCGAGCAGGTGATGAAGCGCTGCCAGTCGTTGAGCAGGTTGCCCAGCTGCCGCATGGGGACGCTCAGCGTCCACGCCAGCTGGGTGAAAATCGTCAGTTCGCCCGCCGTCATGCCGTCGGTAATCATCAGGTAGCCGCCGAAAAAGACGGTCAGCAGCGTCATGGCGTTCGCCAGAATCTCGATGAAGGGGTAGAAGGACAGCCAGCGCTTGTTGATATCCAGATTCGCATCGCGGAAGGCGCGGGAACGCTCGTCGAAGCGGTTCTCCTCGTATTCCTCACGCGCAAACGCCTTCACCACGCGGTTTGCCGCAATGTTCTCCTGCGCCTTCGCGTTCATGTCGCTCATCTTGTCGCGCATGTCCACGAACATCCGCCGCGCGCCCTTGGAGTACACTTTCGTGATAATCATCAGCAGCGGCGTGACGCAGACCATTGCCAGCGCGAGCTTCCAGTTCACCGAGAACAGGTAAATCGACGACGACACGAACATGACGATGCTGTCTACCGCCACATAGTCTATGTATGCCAGAAAATGGCGGCACCAGTCTGTGTCGGCGGACAGGCGCGTCATCAGGTCGCCCGTGCGGTGAATGTCGAAAAAGCGCATGTCCTGATACTGCAGACGCGTGAACAGCCGCATGCGCAGGTTCATCAGCGTGTTCTGGGAGGAATGCTCCAGCAGGACAACCATCAGGTAGCGCAGACCTTCGCGCGTAACCTTGACAATCAGCATCGCCAGCAGCAAGCCGACGAGCGGTTCGGGGTTCTGCGCGACAATGACATCATCCATCAGGCGCATCGTCAGGTAGGGGTTGATGAGCAGCATCAGCGACGTGACGGCACTGATGATGAGGCCAAGAATGTGCCACTTGTGGTAGCGCTTGTCCATTACGCCCCACAGCCATTTGATATTCTCCATCGGTTACTCCTTATACAGGGTCGATTCGATTTCCTTTGCCACAAAGTCAGCAATGCGGATTTTCCATTCCTCGTCCGGGTGGACTTCGCCGTGAGAGCGGGCAACGCTGCGGTCAAAGCCGCTTCCGTAGAAGCTGTCGATGCAGTGCACACCCGTTTTTTGCGCGACTTTCTGGATGACGCGGCGCTTGAGCAGCCCGTGAGATTCGTCCATCCATTCCTGCGGGGTGTATGTTTGCAGCGGCGTGGCGAGAAAAATCGCCGCGTTTGGGCAGACGGTCTGCAATGTCCGCACCGCCCAGAGCAGCGAAGATGCCATCGACGTGCGGGTCAAGGCGGCGTATGGGAGTTCACAGGCTGCCGCAAAGTCATCCGCCGGAGCATTTTCCGGTTGATTGCCGTCATTGGTGGAGATGGCGATGTAGATGACGTCCGGCGTGCTCAGCGTGCCTGTGCCGATACCGATTTCCGCCGGAATCGCATACTCGATGCCATCCACCGTCCAGCGGATGAGGCTGCCCTTCGGCGTAAGCGCCTGCAAAACGCGCCGCACCTGATTGGACAGCACGTTGTCCGCCGTGTTCGTGTTCGGCGGCTCGATGAGCGTTACAGGCGTGATGTTCCTATCGCCTTCGTGCCAGTCGGAGCAGGTTGCGTACCCGCAGGCGGCATTCAGCACCTCCTGTGCGTTCAGCCGATGCGCCACCATCGTGCCGATGCCGCTGACCTGGTCGCTGGTGATGCTGTCGCCCATGCAGCAGAAGCAGCGGATGTTCATGGGTGTTAGCCTCCCTTGTGGTGGTACTATTTTCCGCATTCGCCTGCGCCATCTGCTTGCGCCTTTTTCCTTCTGGCGTCCGCTCATTCCACTTAGCGTAGCGCTGCTACGCTGCGTTTCATTCGCGTTAGCCAGAAGAAAAAATTCGCTTCGCATCTTGGCGCATTCTCATTTGGAAATAGTACAGACGGGTCGTTCAATCGTAAAGCCTCATTAGAAACGGTTTGATGATAGCACGGTTTTTCTACCGTTTCAAGGGGGCTTTTGGAAAGATTTCGACAATATTTCTTGCCTATCAGTTAAGGCAGCAAAAAGCCGGGAAATTCAAGAATAAAAGACACAAAGCGGCGATAAAAACCAGTGACAGGAGTGGCGAAACCGAAGGTCTCCAGCGGGCAACCGCGGACTTCGTCCGTTTTCATTGCCCTCTGGAAGTATGGAAAAGACCAGTGTGAAAAGGAAGTCAACCATGCCTATCAGCATAGAATCAGAAAAAACCACCCAACGAAACCATTTTCGTTCTGGTAAGAAATCGGACATTCTTGACAAAACACAACTTTTGTGTATACTAAAATTATAGCATCTTCTATTCCATAGACCCCCAAGACGTTAAGGGAGGAAATCAAACATGAAACACTGGGTCGCACAAGCGCTTTCTCTGCTGATGGCACTCTGCTTGTTTCTGCCCTGCTTCGCCGCAGCGGAAGAAGCCGCGCAGACTGCCGTCACCATCGACTTTGAGGATGGCAACGCCGCCGCATTCAGCCAGTCTGGCTCCTGCACCGTCGGCGTGACGGAATCGCAGGCACACAGCGGTAAGCAGAGCCTGCGAGTTTCTGGACGCGGCAGCAATAACTGGGATGCCGTTGACCTCTCCGCTGCGTCGGTTGGCATCGAGGCCGGCGCGAAAGTCCACCTGTCCGCCTGCGTCTACGTCGAAAGCTCGGAGGACGGCGTTATGGCGATTGGCAAGGCGGGCGGCGATTACGCCTACTACGCGCAGGTGAACGTCAAGGGCAAGGAGTGGACGGAAATCTCCTGCGATTTCGAGGCGGACGCGGGCGTCAACATCCGCTTCCTTACGGCGTCGGATAACTATCTGGGCAAAAACTACTGCATTGATGATGTCACGCTGACCATCACCGCGCCCGAAAAGGTGGATTACTCCGACGCGCCGCAGATTCACTACACGTCGGACTTTACCAGCGGCACGGACGGCTGGTATGCGCGTTCTGCGGGCGGTGCCGCCATCGAGACGACCGCTGACGGGCTGTACATCACCGGGCGTACCGCGACGTGGAACTCTCCCGGCCGCGACTTCGACCTTGTGCCGGGGCGCACCTACAACCTGTCCGTGCAGGTGAAGCAGGACGAGATGGATTCGTGCAGCTTCATCCTGTCCGTCGCCCATACCCGCGACGGCGAGGAATCCTATGAGAACATTGTCACCGGCACGGCGAAGAAGGGTGAATGGGCAATGCTGTCCGGCTCGTACATTCCCGGTCGGTATGACAAGTATGTGCTGTACGTTGAGGGTGCGGGCAAGGAAACGTCCTTCACCATCCGCAATTTCACCTGCGACGAAAAGATTGACTCCTTCGACACCACTTCGCTGCCTGTCCTCAAGACGCTCTATGCGGATAAGTTCGATTTCGGCACGGCGGTTGTTGCCAGTGAAGTGAGGGACAGCAAACGCATGGCGTTCTACGGCAGCCAGTTCACCATCATGACCGCGGGAAACGAGATGAAGCCGGATTCGCTGCTGGACATGGCGGCGTGCCGCAAGCTCAGCCGCACGGACGACACGGCCGTCGCTGTGAAGTTCGACAACTGCATTCCGTTCCTCGATTGGTGCCGCGACAATGGCGTGAAGGTGCATGGGCATGTGCTGGTGTGGCACTCCCAGACGCCCGAAGCCTTCTTCCATGAGGGCTACGCGACCCACAAGCCGCTGTGCAGCCGCGAAACCATGCTCGCCCGCATGGAAAGCTACATCCAGCAGGTGCTGACGTGGACGAACGAGAATTATCCGGGGTTGATTGTCTCGTGGGACGTTGTGAACGAAGCCGTGGCGGACGGCAGCGACCAGCTGCGCGAATCCAACTGGACAAAGACAATCGGTCAGGATTTCGTGAACCGCGCGTTTGAGTACGCTCGCAAGTACGCCGCGGACGGCGTGAAGCTGTACTACAATGATTACAACACCCCCCTTGACCCCAAGCTGCACGGCATCTGCGTTCTGCTGGACAGCCTGATTGCGGATGGCACGATTGACGGCTACGGCTTCCAGGCACACTACTCCGTCGGCAGTCCGACGATTGACCGCGTGGATTGGGCGTTCCAGCAGATTGCCAAGCGTGATTTGCTCCTGCGCGTGTCCGAACTTGACGTGGGCATTGACGATACAAGCGAGGAAAATCTGCAGAAGCAGGCGAAGTATTACGGCAACCTGATGAAGATTTTCCTGCGTTACGCCGACCGCATCGAAGCGGTGCAGGTATGGGGCACGGTGGACGACATGAGCTGGCGCGCGGACAAGTACCCGCTCCTGTTCGACAAGGATGCCCAGCCGAAGCCCGCGTTTGACACGCTGGTGGAACTGGCGCAGTAAATCCATCATAAAGGCACACCGCACAATCCATTTGCCAGCCGACCACCTCATTTGTGCGGTGTTACCCTAACTTTAAGGAGGCGACGAAGATGAAGAAGAAGAGTTTTGCCCTATTGCTGGCTGCGGCGCTGCTGCTGTGCCTGCTGCCGGGAATGGCGCTGGAAGCGAAGGCGGAAACCATCCGCAACACATGTCCTTTCTGTTACAAGATGGCAGATCTTGAGATTACAGGATTCGATCGATTCAACGACGATTATCATTATGTAATTTACAAATGTCCACTCTGCGGTACAGGCAGCCATGCCCTATTTGTTCCAATCAGCCTTCACTCTGGCGGCACCGAAACGCCGACCTGCACCACGGGCAAAACCTGCACCCGGTGCGGCACTCAATACGGCAAACTCGGTCACGACTGGGGCGCATGGCAATCCAGGGGCAACAACAGTGAGCATTTCCGCACCTGCCAGCGCGACGGCTGCGATGCGATGGACACCGCAAGCTGCTCCGGCGACAGCAGTGCGACCTGCATCACCCTGGGAACATGCACTACCTGCGGCGGGCAGTACTACGGCGCACATGCCTTCCTTGAGGCTCCGAACTGGGATTCGGATGCCGAAAACCACTGGCTTAGCTGCACCGTCTGCCACGAAGCGAAAACTCAGGTGGGCGCACATTTCTTCGTTCAGGGCACCGTTAGCTCGTGCCTTAAGTCCGCAGCCACCTGCGTTTCTCCGCCCGTGTACTACACAAACTGCGCTTACTGCTACCACAAGGGAACGGATACTTATGTATCCACATGGGAACGACCTGACCCGAACAACCACGACCTGGTGCACCACGACGCGAAGGCGCCCACCTGCACCGAAATTGGCTGGAATGAATATGACGCCTGCCAGCGCGAGGGCTGCACTTACACCACCAAGGTGGAAATCCCTGCGCTGAAACACAAGCTGGTGCACCACGACGCGAAGGCACCCACCTGCACCGAGAACGGCTGGGAGGAATACGATACCTGCTCCCGCTGCGATTACACCACTAAGGTGGAGCTGCTTGCGCTGAAACACGACCTGGTGCACCACGACGCGAAGGCACCCACCTGCACCGAGACTGGCTGGGAGGAATACGATACCTGCTCCCGCTGCGATTACACCACCAAGGTGGAAATCCCCGCCCCCGGGCACGATTATACCGAAAAGGTCGTCAAGCCCACCTGCGGAAAGGGCGGCTACACGCTGTACACCTGCAAAAAATGCAATGACAGCTATAAGGATCACCAGACGAAGACGCTGCTGCACTGGTATGGCGAATGGACGAGTAACGGCGACGGCACGCACAGCGCGACCTGCAAGCGCAAGGATTGCAAGCACGTCAGCAAGACCGAATGCGCCATCGTCGAATTCAAGCAGGATGAAGCGACGCGCACGCTCTGCCCCGTATGCGGCAATGTGAGCGATGGCACACATCTGGCGCTGGTTGAAGAAGTGACGACGGAGGGCGAGCATCTGCCCTATGGCGAGCTGGTGCTGCGCATGGGTGAAACTGCGAACGGCAATACGCTGCTGAGCGTCTGCTTTGAAGTTTCTGGCAAGCTCACCCGGCCGAAGGGCGAGGTAAAAATCACGCTGCCCGCCGAGCTGCTGAACGGCGTTACCCTGGCGCTGCTGAATGCTGACGATACGGAAATTGATCTGCCCTACATCGTGGAAGGTGAAAACGCAGTGTTCACGCTGGATTTCACCGATGCAGAGATTCCCACCGCGCTGATTCGCCTGATACCGACAGCGGAATAATCTTATTTCCATTTCATAGCGTTTTTAAAAATTTGAGGAGGAGAAAAACATGAAAAAATGGTTGGTTACATGTCTCCTGGCGATTGCGCTGCTCTTTGTAGCAACCACGGCGATGGCTGCGCATATCAGGTTGAACGGCGACTATTGCGAAGGGAATACCTTTGAAATACGCAAAAGAGAAAAAGATTACCATACGCTGTACTGTTACCGCTGCTATGATGAGTTTACAGAGAATCATTGGAGCATAGATACACCCCAGTACAAAGCCACTTGCACGAAAGTTGCGGTATGTACTTCTTGTCTTATGTCCTACGGTGAATACGGGCCGCACGACTGGGGCGCATGGCAATCCAGGGGTAACAACAGTGAGCATATCCGCCACTGCCAGCGTGACGGCTGCGATGCGGTCGACACCGCAAGCTGCTCCGGCGACAGCAGCGCGACCTGCATTACGCTGGGAACATGCAGCACCTGCGGCGGGCAGTACTACAGCGCACATGCATTCCCTGCGGGGCAGAACTGGCATTCGGACGACAAAAACCACTGGCTTAGCTGCACCGTCTGCCACGAAGCGAAAACTAAGATGGGCGCACATTGGTTCGTTCAGGGCGCCGTTAGCGTGTGCCTTAAGTCCGCAGCCACCTGCGTTGCTCCGGCCGTGTACTACACAAACTGCGACTACTGCTACCACAAGGGAACGGATACTTATGTAGACCCATATAATGGACCTGACCCGAACAACCACGACCTGGTGCACCACGACGCAAAGGCGCCCACCTGCACCGAAATTGGCTGGGATGAATATGACGCCTGCCAGCGTGAGGGCTGCACTTACACCACCAAGGTGGAGCTCCCTGCGCTGAAACACAAGCTGGTGCACCACGACGCCAAGGCGCCCACCTGCACCGAAATCGGCTGGGAGGAATACGATACCTGCTCCCGCTGCGACTACACCACCAAGGTGGAGCTCCCTGCGCTGAAACACAATCTGGTGCACCACGATGCCAAGGCCCCCACCTGCACCGAGACTGGCTGGGAGGAATACGATACCTGCTCCCGCTGCGATTACACCACCAAGGTGGAAATCCCCGCCCCCGGGCACGATTATACCGAAAAGGTCGTCAAGCCCACCTGCGGAAAGGGCGGCTACACGCTGTACACCTGCAAAAAATGCAATGACAGCTATAAGGATCACCAGACGAAGACGCTGCTGCACTGGTATGGCGAATGGACGAGTAACGGCGACGGCACGCACAGCGCGACCTGCAAGCGCAAGGATTGCAAGCACGTCAGCAAGACCGAATGCGCCATCGTCGAATTCAAGCAGGATGAAGCGACGCGCACGCTCTGCCCCGTATGCGGCAATGTGAGCGATGGCACACATCTGGCGCTGGTTGAAGAAGTGACGACGGAGGGCGAGCATCTGCCCTATGGCGAGCTGGTGCTGCGCATGGGTGAAACTGCGAACGGCAATACGCTGCTGAGCGTCTGCTTTGAAGTTTCCGGCAAGCTCACCCGGCCGAAGGGCGAGGTAAAAATCACGATGCCCGCCGAGCTGCTGAACGGCGTTACCTTGGCGCTGCTGAATGCCGACGGTACGGAAATTGAACTGCCCTACATCGTGGAAGGTGAAAACGCAGTGTTCACGCTGAATTTCACCGATGCAGAAATTCCCACCGCGCTGATTCGCCTGATACCGACAGCGGAATAATCCCATTTCATAGCGTTTTTAAGGCCGTTGCAGAAGATGAATCCTGCAACGGCCGTTATGGTGCGCTCGGCTTAGCCGAAGGCAAGGGTGTCCATCGAGAGGCGGAGTCTGAAGGAAGCTGGATGCCAGCGGGCAAACTCCCGAACCGACGAACAGAAATCACATAGTAGACCGTAGAGGAACGGACGAGTGTGCATAACAACACAAGATCCAATGCTGCCCGAATCCCGTGCGGTAAATGTGGCGGTTATGTGGAAGAAAAAAAGGCGGCTGCCAGGCTTATCCCCTGACAGTCGCGCCATTGCTTACTTTTTTTCTACTTTGCTGCTGCCGCGGATGGTCGCATCCGGCTTGGCGGCCTGCTTCATGAACGCCGACGGGCTGATGCCGACGATGTTCTTGAACTGCTTGGAGAAGTGGTACGGGTCTTGCATCCCGACTTCGATGCCCGCCTGACGAACCGTGTGCCCTTCCTCGCGCAGCAGCTCCTTCGCGCGCTCCATCTTGCAGTGCAGCACATACGACAGCGGCGGCATGCCCACTTCGCTCACGAAGCGCTTGCGGAACGTTTCCATCGGCATACGGGAAATTGCCGCCATCTCCGCCAGAGAGAAGTTGTCCTTGTACTGATTCGCGCGCAGGGTGTCCACGACCTTCGCAATCTCGTGCGAAAGCATCGCGTCCATGGCGACCGGCTGACCCCAGTGGCTTGCCAGCATCCCGTACATCAGGTGCTGCAGCTGATATGTCGCGTCGCTGGTGTCCGTGTGGCGGACGATGACCTGCACAATCTGCTTCGCCAAGTACATCTGGCTCGGCAGTGCCCCCTGTTTCAGCGGCATATGCAGCAGCGCGCCCATCTTGCGTACGACCATCGGCGCAAGCGGGCCTTCCAGCGCAATCCATACGCAGCGGACGCTCTCGTCAATCTGCAGGGCAGCGTCGCGGTTGCCGGCAGGCAGGAAGCACGTTTCCTGCTGTTTCAGCGTCAGCTCATGCCCCTGCCAAACCAGCGTTGCTTCGCCTGCTTCCACCGCAAACCAAATCCACTGGTCATGCGGCTTAATGGGGCGTCTCCCTGCCTCAAACATCGCTGTGCCCGCCGCATGAATCCACGCACCGCTGGAGCGGGTCAAGCTGCCCGGCTTGTGGTATCCTTCCACCACCATAGTATCCGCCGCAGCCTCTACGTCTGCGAACAGGTAAGACTCCATGCCCTTCATCCTCCTTCAACCAAATGGCACAATTGTCATTATGGCTATTATAATGCCCAAATCGGTTGATTGTCAAGAGGATTACACGATTTTCCCGAAATTTTTCTGAAGGATAGCTGTGCGTGCCCGAGTATGGATGAATGCCATTCGATATAGGTTAGCTTCGGCAAACTTTTCGCCCGAAAAACAGCAAATGTACAATCCTGCCCTTGACAAGCGCGGGATGAGCGGACTATAATAAATCCGAATACGCGGCAATGATGCCGCCGGACGGAGGAATTTTCTCCATGATGCTGTCTGTGTTGTTTCCGTTTACGTTCCCGGCGTTTTTCGCCGGGCAAATTGACGTACCGTGAAGCAGCAGCCGCAGCGATTGAGGAAAACATCAGGCGCGGAAGCTCTTTTGCGGGCTTCCGTGCTTTTTTTCGTCCATTTGAGCGAATAATGATTGACGCAGGAGGTTGACCATCATGATTATCGTTTTGAAGCAGGGCACGACCCAGCAGGAAATCGACACCGTCACCAATGCCGTGGTTGCGCGCGGCGTATCCGTCAGCCCGATTGTAGGCACGGAGATGACCATCCTTGGTCTGACTGGCGACACAAGCCGCATTGACCCCGACCAGCTGGAATCCTTCCACTGCGTCGAGCGCATCATGAAGGTTGCCGAACCGTTCAAGAAGGCAAACCGCGCGTTCCATCCCGCGCCGAGCGAAATCAAAATCGGAAACACGGTTGTCGGCGGCAAGAAACTGGCGATTATGGCTGGCCCCTGCTCCGTGGAGAGCAACGAGCAGATTACCGCCGTGGCGCAGGCGGTGAAGGACGCGGGCGCGACGGTGCTGCGCGGTGGTGCGTTCAAGCCGCGCACGTCCCCGTACTCCTTCCAAGGACTGGCATACGAGGGGCTGGACATGCTCAGCCACGCGCGCGAGCAGACCGGGCTGCCCATCGTGACCGAGCTGATGTCCCCCTACGACATTGACACTTTCGTGGACAAGGTGGACTGCATTCAGGTCGGCGCGCGCAACATGCAGAATTTCGACCTGCTGAAACAATTGGGGAAGATTCGAAAGCCGATTCTGCTTAAGCGCGGTCTGTCGGCGACCATCGAGGAGTGGCTGATGAGCGCGGAGTACATCATGGCGGGCGGCAATGAGCAGGTGATTCTGTGCGAGCGCGGCATCCGCACGTTCGAGACGTACACGCGCAACACACTCGACCTGTCCGCCATCTGCGCGGTGAAGAAGCTGAGCCATCTGCCGGTGATTGTCGATCCGAGCCACTCGACCGGTAAGAGCTGGATGGTGCAGCCGATTGCGCGCGCGGCGATTGCGGTTGGCGCGGATGGCGTGATGATTGAGGTGCACAACGACCCGGCGCACGCGTTGTGCGACGGTGCGCAGTCGATTACGCCCGCCGCGTTTGTGGACGTGATGGCGGATATTCGGAAGATTGCCGAAGCTGTTGGGCGCGAGGTGTGATGATGCAAAAACTCCCCTGCTTATGTTAGGCAGGGGCGTTTTTGGTGCTGACTTTTTTGTTTATTGTGTAAGTTTGGAGCAGGGGAATGCGCCTGCGGGCGCACCAAAGGGCATGAAAACAAACGAAGTTTGCGGTCGCCCTTTGGAAACCTTCGGTCGCCACTTCCATACTTTTGGGGCTTTGTTTCTTTTTTGAACCGTAGGTTCGTTGGATAAACACGCGGACACTGTATGCAGAAGCGCTCAACTCAATCGCGAGAAGGGTGTCGAGAGGGTCGAAGACCCTTCGCGGGTGCAGGGCAGAGCCCTGCCGGAGTCCAGAGGCAGAGCCTCTGACGCCTCCTTTACCCCCGTAAGAACCCAATCACTTCCGGCACATACTTCTCCATCACATCGTTCGTGGACATGTAGATTTCGTGCTTCGCGGGATAAACGGAAAGTTTCGCACCGGGGACTTGCGCGACAAATTGTTTCTGCTCCGGCAGACAGACTGTCTTGTCCAGTGACGCTTGGCAGAGCAGCAGCGGTGTGGTAATCTGCTTGTCCTTCGCCGGGTCAAGCAGCACTTGCGTCACGCCAATCGCTTCTTGTACCCAGCCATAAGTGGGTGAACAATTCTGCAAGTGCGCGTTGTCGATGCGCTTGCGCTCGTAGTAGTCAAAGCGGACGCGGCTGGTGGCGCAGGATGTCTCGAACGGCTCGTTCTCCGGGCTGAACGGCTTGCCGATGAACGCGCGGTCTTCCCGCTTGCCGATGGCGCACATGAAGTCCGCCGCGAGTTTGCCCGCCCAGCGCGGCAGCGGCGCACTCGACGGCGCAATCATCGGCGCAGTCAGCACCGCCCGCGCGAAATACTCCGGGTGATTCATCAGCGTCATGCCGCCAATCGCGCCGCCCATCGAGTGCGCATACAGCACGCGCGGCAGATGCTCCGTCCTCGGCAGGACGACACCCGACATGAATTCCTCCAAATCGCGCAGATAATCCGAAAACGCATCGACGTGCGTGATGGAGGTGTCAGAAATTTTGCGGACGGACTTGCCGTGCCCGCGGTGGTCGATGGCGTAGACGTTGAACTTCTCGTTCAGAAAATACCACGTCATTTCGCGGAATTTCTCGGCGGATTCCGTGTAGCCGTGCAGGATGACGACGGCGCGGGTCGCATCCGGCTGCTCGTAGACCTCCGCGTGCAGCGTTCCGCCCGTGGAGAGCGGCATGTCCATCTCCTGGCGGCGCGAATCCAGATACAGCTCAACCGTCTCAGCCATGACGGCGGCATAGTTGCTTTCGGGCAGAATGGAAATCATAGCGTCCTCCTGTGATCATAATGCTTGACATGTCTATTATATCAGAAAAAGAACGCAAAATGCAAGGGCTGCACCGACTTTTCCAGCGCAGCCCTTGATGTTATTTGTTGATTTCCTGCTGAAGCACGTCAAGAAACGCTTGACGGCGGCAGTTCTTGAACGAATAGGTAAATCCATCTGACGTAAAGCGGAACGTGTAGCCTTTGAGGATTTCGCCCATCAGGCTGGTGGTGCTGAAGTCGGTCACGCCTTTGAGCGGGATGGTATACATCAATTTGAGCGGCTCGGACTTCATGTTCGTGTCGTAGATGAGCAGGTCATTGCCCTTCACACCGAGCAGCACCATGCCGAAGCTCCCGTCCGGCAGTTCCTTCACCGTGGCGCAGAGCGCTGCCCCGCGCGCATCGCAAACGCCCGCGTCCTGCATCTGCTGGGCGTATTTCTCCTGATTTGCCATGTAAAATCAACCTCCTTTTTTGGCCTTGAGCCTACTGACAAGTATAAGCGGGGGGGCTGATTTGTCAAGCGAACGCGGGAAAATTTACAAGTGGAATTAGTTTGGCACATACATCGGTGTCAGCCCCATTTCGAGATACACCGTGTTGACATGCTCCTGACACGCGCGGGCGAACCCTTCCGCGTCAAACGCGCCGTTCAGGTAGCGCTGCATGAGCGTCTTGAGGGCATCGTCGAAGGTGACGGGGGAGTCGCCGGGGATGTAGGCATACTGGACGAGGTTTTGATAGTAGGCAATGTCCTCCGGGGAGACGGAATAGGGGTGTTCGGTGATGTAGGCTAAGCTGCTGCGGGCGCGGTCAAGATTATCTTCATCCTGCGCGGTGCGGTTCTCCTTTGCTTCCAAACGGGCGATTTCATCCTGATATTGCGCAACCTTTTCATCATAGTCGGAACGGATGATGGGCTGATTCAGGGAAGCATCCCAAAGATAGGATGTTTCGGATTCATAGGTCGCCAGATGGTGCATTAGGTCAATCGCACCGTCGATGTTGTTGGAATAGGGATTGATGACGGCGACGACTGTTAGATAATATAAACCAGAAGGTACATCATCGAGTACAGAGGGAATTAGTTCAATGCGCGTGGAAGGAGTGACAGAAGCGGCAGACGAAGTAAAGACTTCGTAGTCTGCGAATAAATTTTCCTTCGATGTTTCAGGCACAGTATTCCTGATTTTTTCGGCAATACGAGCAAATTCGGGACGCAGAAAATTGATTTGCCCATCCACTCGTTCAGAGGCAATCAAGAATTGGCGCAAATAGAACGTGAGCATATCCTGCTGCGTGTACCTGTATTCGAGCATCAGCACATAGTCACGGCTCAAAAGACCGCTGTCGAACAGCACTTTACTAACGTCTAACAACTCATCAAAGGTTGTTGGTTCGGAAAGTGCCAATTCTTCCAGCAAATCAGGGGAAAGAACTTGCCACCCCCACGGCTGTGCATCAACATACCAGCCGACCAGATTGCCATTGTCCATGAGCGCATTCTGAAAGGCAGGATACAAGTCGCCGAGTTTATCAATCAAATCGCTGTCATCGGTCAGTGGATAGTAATAGTGCTGTTTTTTGATTTGGTCAAGCCCAGCGTTCGAGTCAAAAATGAAGATGTCAATATTGGGATCGCGGGATGCGATGGCGGATGCAATGTCCTTCATCGAGCCGTCTCTTCGTTCGACGGAATGTCCTGCCGCGGCATAGGAATCAATGGGCGGGCAATAGGAGGATGCGCCGAGAATTCGGACGGGCTGCGTATTTTCCGCCGCGGCGAACGTGCCTAAGAGTGCAATCATCATCAGCAGAGCAAGCAAGCGTTTCATCTTCAATTCCTCCTTCGGAACGGGAAGCAAGTCAACGTGTGCATAGTGTGATGGTCGAGTTTCCAATATCATCATAACAGACGATGTACAAAATGTCAAGATATTAAAACAAAAAAATACAAGCGGCGGCGAAAATGCGCAAAACAAATCCCCCGACTGCCTTGCAGCAATCGGGGGGATGAATCAGCATCTTATGCGTTGAAATTCAGGTACTCTTCCGCGGGCGGGGGTACAATCTCCGCGCGGGCTTCCTGCAGCATCAGCATCTTTTCGCCCTGCGCGTCCACCGCTTTGCACTGCGCGGTCAGGCGGAAATATGCCTTCGTGCTGGGCTTCTGGATGCCCTGCGTAATCCAGCCGATGGGCTGAATGTCGTTCGCGCAGCACGTCATCGCCATCCGTCCGAACATGTAGTAGCCCTTGGGCAGCGAGCGGTCAGCGAACGCCTGCCCCACCAGACGCACGGTCTTACGGTCGTAGCGGTCGGCATGATCAAGCGAATCCAGATAGAAGGTCGGAATGTCCTCGTCCTTGATTTCGATGACAGCGGACTTCATGTCGTAGGGGAGGTCTTCGTCCGCCACGCCGTCTTCGCTCGTGCCGTCGGTGTTCTCGAAGATGATGTTCGTCTTCGGGTTGACCGCTTTGAGCTGGCGACGCCACGGGCTCTTGTTTGCGCCGGGCTGGCAGCGGTTGACCAGAATCAGGTCAGCGACCTTCATCGGGTCGGTCAGCATCTGGCGCATGTTGGTGAAGTAGTTGTCGAAGGTGTTCGCGTCCACCGTCGTGATAATCTGCACGACTTCCCACTTACGAGGCAGCATACAGCTGCCCAGCCGCTCAATCGTCCAGATGCTGTTGTACTCGATGATGACGCGCTCCGGCTGATACTCCTTGTCCAGCGCTTCCATCTTCTTCGTGTTCATCTCGTCCGCTTCGTCGAGGACGACAACGGTCGTGTTCTTCGCCGTTTCGTATTCCTCAACGCCCTCTTCGCAGCAGATGACCAGCGTCTTCTGTCCGCGCGAGAAGTTGTCGTCCGTCAGCATGGAGTTGATGAGCTGGGTTTTGCCGCTTTCGAGGAAGCCGGTAATCAGGTAGACTGGTGTAAATTCCTGTTCGCTCATGCCTTGAACAGCTCCCGCAGTGCTTTTTCGTCGATGTGCGCACCGATGACGCACAGGCGGCCGGTGTAATCCGGCGTACCCGGACGGAACTGGCTCTCGCCCGGCACATAGTCAAACTGGAACCAGTCGCCCGCCGCGTTCTGCAGCACGCCCTTGGCGCGCAGCACCGTGCCGTACTCTTCTTCGTCGGACAGCTTGTCCAGCATCGCCTTGACCTCGTCCTGCTCGTAACGGTTTGCAGTTTCTACGCCGACAGACACGAACACTTCGTCTGCGTCATGCCCGTGGTGATGATGATGGTGATGATGTCCGCAGGAGCAGGTTTCGCCGTCCTCGTGGTCGTGATGATGATGTTCGTGCTCATCCTCGTCATGGTCCTCGTGATCATGATGGTGATGATGCTCATGGTCGTGTTCGTCATCATCATCGTCGTCATGGTGACCGCCGCAGCACGGGCACACGCCGTCCTCGTGGTCATGGTCATCATGGTCGTGATGGTGATGATGATGCTCGTGTTCGTCCTCGTCGTCGTCATCATCGTCGTCATCGAGGTGGATTTCCATCGGCTTGCCGGATTCAATGACTTCCAGCAGCGTATCAGCGGACAGGTCATCCCACGGCGTCGTCACGATGCGGACGCCCGGATGCTGCTCTTCCACCAGCGCACGGCTCTTCTCGATGCGCTCCGCGGACAGCAGCTGCGTGCGGCTGAAAATCACCGTCGCGCTCGTCTTAATCTGGTCGAGGAAGAACTCGCCGAAGTTCTTCATATACATGCGGCACTTGCCCGCGTCCACAACGGTCGCGCAGCCGGTCACAACGAGGTCGCTGTGGCGTTCCTTCGCGCGCTCGACGGCAGCGAGGATTTCGCTCAGCTTGCCCACGCCGGACGGCTCAATCAGCAGGCGGTCAGGATGATACTTCGCAATCAGGTCATCAACCGCCTTCTGGAAGTCGCCCACCAGCGTGCAGCAGATGCAGCCGGAATTCAGCTCATCAACGATGATGCCCGAATCCTTCATAAAGCTGCCATCCACGCCGACTTCGCCATATTCATTTTCCAGCAGGATGATTTTTTCCTTCGCAACGCTGCCCGTCAGCAGCTTTTTGATGAGCGTCGTTTTGCCCGCGCCCAGAAAACCCGAAATAATGTTGACCTTAACCATAGCTGTTTTTCTCCTATTCCTCAGGGTCTGGCGGCTCATTCCCGCCACACGCTATTATACCACATTCGTCAAGGTCTAACAAGGGGAAAATTCGCAAAAAACGCCAAAAGCAGCGCTGCACTTGCCGCAGTCTCTTAACGCGCCCGTAGGCGCGATTTCCCCCTGCTGCAAGAAAAAAACAAGCAGCAAAGAAAAAGGCACTGCTCATCAGCCAATGAGCAGCACCCAAGGTTGCTTATACCTTTCTCACCGGATGCCGAATCACGGTTTTCCTTTTCTCCGCCGCTGTTTTCCGCGGGTCGGAAAGATAAATCTCATGATGCAGCCGCTCCGCCGTGAAGTCATTTTCATACCCGTTTTCGCGCAGAAACGCATTCATCTGCGCCACCGACGCGGGTTCGTCGTCGTATGCGCCGATGTGCATCATCTTCACACAAAGTTCTTCGCGAATCGTGCGCAGTTCAGCGCGGGAGCAGTCCAGCTTCTTCTTTTCTGACGCTGTTTCCACCGCCCAGCGGAAATCCTCCGCCGTCACGAAATCCGGCACGCGAATCACGGATAGCCAGTGCAAATCCGCCTTGCGCTCGTAGTCCATGCCTGATACGCCGTCCTGCTGCCAGAAGCCTTCCAGCGGCGGCACGACGTAATCGAAAAAGCCGTCCATCAGGTGTCCAGCACGCGGACTCATCTTCAACGTATAGCTGACCGCGTACAGCACGCCGAGCGCCTGCTGATATGCGCCGCCCTCCTCGTTCGGGTCACCCGTACCAGACACGCACACGAACTGCATTTCCGGCACGTCGATGATTTCTGGCACTTTCGGCGGCTGGTAGAACGCACGGTACTCCTTCTTGTAGTCAAACGGCATTACGCTTGCTCCTTCTTCGCCAGCTCGTTCGTGTCAATCGTCCCGCGATAGACCACAAACTTCTGGAACAAAAACTCGGTCACGAAGTTGACGAGCATGTTGATGACTTCAATCAGCCAGTCGTGTACGCCGAGCGCGACCAGTTCCGTGCTCCACCATCTGGAAAGCGTGATGAACACGACGTAGTACAGCGCGACGAGCAGCATCGCGCGCTTGATGTTTCCGTCCGAGCGGAAGGTGTAGCGGCGGTTGAATGTGAAGTTCCACAGGACGGACAGAATCAGCGAGGGAAGGTAACAGGCGTTGTAATCGGGAATCTTGAACACATCATGCAGCAGGGCGAAACTGATGAGCTGAATGAGCCCGGCGGATGCGCTGAATAGCGTGAATTTGACCGCCTGCCAGACGTTTTTGTTCTTCATGCGGAATCCTCCTTGGTTGGAATGAATGATGAATGGGATGATTCGCTGCCGTGAAAAATTTCTTCCTAATTATAATAGGCTTATACTATTTTCAAATGAGAATGCGCCAAGATGCGCCGCGAATTTTTCGTTCTGGCTAACGGGAGTGAAATGCAGCGTAGCAGCGCTACGCTAAATGGAACGACCGGACGCCAGAGCGGAAAAGGCGCAAGCAGATGGCGCAGACGAATGCAGGAAATAGTATTACACCAGACGGAGCGACGGCGTGGCGTTGAGCGTCAGGGGCGCAAGCTCGCCCTTCTTCATCCGATAGTATGCCGCAGAGCCAATCATCGCCGCGTTGTCGGTGCACAGGTCGAGGCGCGGCATGTACAGCGGCAGGTGCGCCTTGTCGGCGGCCTCCTGCATCATCCGGCGCAGCAGACGATTTGCGGAAACGCCGCCCGCCATTGCAAGCGCGGGGGCGTGGGTATCCTTCGCCGCCAGCATCGCCTTTTCCACCAGCGCCGATACGACGGCGTAGCGGAACGACGCCGCCATATCCGCCTTCGGGAGCGGCTCGCCCTTCATCTCCATCTTGTTCGCCGCGTTCAGGAACGCCGTTTTCATGCCGGAGAAGGAATAGTCGTACTTGCCGGGGGTGTGCGGATGCGGGAGCGAGAGGAAATGCGGGTCGCCCTCCTCCGCCAGTGCGTCGATGCGCGGACCGCCGGGGTAGGGGAGCGTCAGCACGCGCGCCGCCTTGTCGAACGCTTCGCCCGCCGCGTCGTCCATCGTCTGACCAAGCAGGGTGTAATCGCCGTAGTCGTTCACGCGGACGATGTGGCTGTGTCCACCCGATACGACAAGGCACAGGAATGGCGGCTTCAAGTCCGGATTGGAGATGTAGTTCGCGGACACATGCCCTTCGATGTGGTTGACGGGGATGAGCGGCTTGTTTGCAGCGTAGCTCAAGCCCTTCATGCAGCTGACGCCGGTGAGCAGCGCGCCGACAAGCCCCGGCCCGTAGGTGACGGCGAGGGCATCGACATCCTGCAAGCGCATATTCGCTGCCCGGAGCGCCTCGTCAATCACGCGGTCGCAGGCTTCGACGTGCGCGCGGCTGGCGATTTCCGGCACGACGCCGCCATAGAGCGCGTGGAGGTCAATCTGGCTGAAAACGATGTTGGAGACGATGGTGCGCCCATCCTCGATGATGGCGGCGGCAGTTTCGTCGCAGGAGGTTTCCAGCGCCAGAATGCGAACGTGGTCTTTCACCTGCAAGGCATCAAGCTGCGCGCGGGCAGATTCAGTGTAGGTCATGGGAATACGCCCCTTATTGTTGATTTCGTAGCTTCACGGTGGCAATGATGAGCAGAATCCCCATCAGTGCTGCCCAGACGATGCCGATGATTTGCGCATAGTCAATGAACAATTGCGTCGGCATTAAACGGATGAGCAAATCTGTTTGCGGATTGAGCAGCCATAGGTTGTTTGTGAAGGCAATTTGATGGAAGAGGATGAACAGACGGTCAAAATCCATCGCCGCCAGCAGCGCAAGGATGGCGACAAACGCCAGCATACAGCAGGCGGTTCGCCGGACGATTCGCCAGAAGAACCGCTGTTTCCGGGAATAGAGCCAACCGACCAGCGTCAGGAGGATGCTGCCCAGCGAAAAACGACGGCACAGGCTGAACAGTGTCCGCACGTCCGCCATATGCGTTTGCTCACGCTCGTTAAAAGCGTTGTATGCTATGCCGTTCATGGAAAATACGAGCTGGAAGTCGCCCTCGCCCTTGAGGTAATCGGTAATCAGCTTGGCGGCGGCACCGTATTGCTCCGCCGGAAAGCCGGTTGCTTCAGGCGGAGCGGTGCGCAGCATGAGCGTTTGCATCAGGGCAGGCTGCGTACCGACCCCGTAAACGATGGCTGCCAGCATGGTCAGGCAAAGCAGAAGCGCAGACAGGAAGGAAACGAGTTGATAGCGCACCGGAAAATCTCCTTTCCGGGGAAAGCAATATAACGGCGAGAACCCTCCCAGCAGACACTGAGAGGGTTTCGGCATTACTGCATCTTCAAATAGGCGGTGATGAAGCCCTCAAGGTTGCCGTCCATCACGTCGTCAATGTTGCCGGATTCGTAGTTCGTGCGGTGATCCTTGACCATCGTGTAGGGCTGGAAGACGTAGGAGCGAATCTGGCTGCCCCATTCAATCTTCTTCATTTCGCCCTTGATGTTCGCCATTTCCTCTTCCTTGGCGCGCTCGCGCAGCTCCAGCAGCTTCGCCTTCAGCATCTTAATACACGTCGCGCGGTTCTGCACCTGATCGCGCTCGGTCTGGCAGGAGACGACGATGCCGGTCGGGTAGTGCGTCATGCGGACAGCAGAAGAGGTCTTGTTGACGTTCTGACCGCCTGCGCCGCTGGAGTGGTAGGTGTCCACGCGGACATCCTTCATGTTGATTTCGATGTCGGAATCATCGTCCTCCAGCATGGGGGCGACGTCCAGCGAAGCGAAGGATGTGTGGCGGCGGGCGTTTGCGTCGAACGGGGAGATGCGGACGAGGCGGTGCACGCCCTTTTCGCCGCGGAGGTAGCCATAGGCGTGGTCGCCGCTGACCTCGAAGGTGACGGACTTAATGCCCGCTTCGTCGCCGTCAAGCAAATCCAGCAGCTTGACGGTGAAGCCCATCTTCTCGCAGTAGCGGGTATACATGCGGTAGAGCATGGACGTCCAGTCTTGCGCTTCCGTTCCGCCCGCGCCCGCGTGGAGGGACAGCACTGCGTCATTGTCGTCATAGTCGCCGCGCATGAGGGTTTCCAGCTCCAGCGCGTCGGTATGCTCTTTGAGCGTCGCCAGCTCATCCACCGCCTCGGTGACGGTATCTTCGTCCTTCTCTTCTTCCGCCATTTCGAGCATGACCTCGATATCATCGGCGGAAGAAAGCAGTTTTTCGTAGTGTTCGAGTTTGCCTTTGAGGTTGGAAACCTTCTGGTTGACCTTCGCGGAGTGATCCGGGTCATTCCAGAATTCGGGCTGATTCATTTCCTCGGTCAGCTCATCCAGCTGTTCGCGGATATGGTCAATGTGGAGGGCATCGCCCGCGGCAAGCAGGGATTTGCGAATCTCTGCCAGTTCGCTGCGATACTGGGGAATATCAATGAGCGCCATGTTTAATCTCCTTCAATCGTCAGGAAAGGCTTTTTCTATTTTGGTTGTGGATTGCTGGTTTTATTGCTGCTTGATTTTCTTGCTGCAGAGGGTTTCACCTCTGCGGAGGCGACCAAAGGGCAGTAAGAACAGACGAAGTCTGCGATCGCCCTTTGGAAACCTTCGGCGCCTCCCATGTTAGTTGAGCTTTATTGGAAGTTTTTTAGTTTGTGTACTTCTCGTTCTTCCAATCAGCAATACAAAATTGCCGCATGGGTGGCGAAGGCGAAGGGGTCAAGGGGGACGATCGGAAAGCCCCCTTGTCGCGTCCGCAGACGCGAAATCCCTGCATAAACACGCGAAAATTACATTGGAATTGCCACCTACTCAATCGCGCGAAAGGGTCAAGGGAGTTACTCCCTTGTTTCTTTGTCCTTCCCGCAGCAGTTCTTGTACTTCAAGCCCGAACCACAGGGGCAGGGATCGTTGCGGCCAACGCGCTCCGACGGCTTCACCCGCTTGGGCTGGCGCGGCTGACCGTTGCCGGGCACAATCGGCTTGCCCTCGACGGGGCGAACCGCTGCCTGCACACGTTCCGGCGTGCGCTCAATGCGCAGCTGATACATGCGGCGCACCGTGTCTTCGCGAATCAGGTGATTCAGCTCGTCGAACATGTAGCCCGCTTCAATCTGGTACTCGGTGACGGGGTTCTTGCCGCTGTACGCGCGGAAGCCGATGCCGTCGCGCAGGCGATCCATTGCGTCGATGTGATCCATCCAGCGCACATCCACCGCGCGCAGCAGCACAACGCGCTCCACTTCGCGCATGTCCAGTCCGATTTCCGCCAGCGCCGTCTCGCGCTCCTCGTAGAACGCCTTCGCGTCGTCCTTGAGCGCCTGCGCCAGCGCGTCGCGGTCACCGGAGCGGACGACATCCTCCAATTCGGCAATCTTGCCGTGGTGGATGCACAGGTTTTCCAGATAATTCGTCAGCTGCGGAATATCCCAATCCGTGCCGTCATCAGACGCGCAGTGGCGGGAGAGCGCGGCGTCAATCAGCTTGTACGCCATGCCGATAATGTTGTCGCGGACGTTCTCGCCCATCAGCACGCGGCGGCGCTGACCGTAGATAATCTCGCGCTGGCGGTTCATCACGTTGTCGTATTCCAGAACGTGCTTGCGGATCTCGAAGTTGCGACCCTCGATGCGCTTCTGCGCGGATTCAATCTGCTTGGTGAGCATTCCCGCCTGAAGCGGCTCGTCGTCCTTGAGCCCCAGACGCTCGACCATCGGCATGATGCGGTCGCCGCCGAAGAGACGCATCAGGTCGTCCTCCAGCGAAATAAAGAACTGGGTCGAACCGGGGTCGCCCTGACGACCCGCACGGCCGCGCAGCTGATTGTCAATACGGCGGGATTCATGGCGTTCCGTGCCGATGATGTGCAGACCGCCGGTTTGCAGCACGCGGTCATGCGCTTCGTCGGTGGTGCGCTTGAAGTCCTTGTAGAGGGACTGGTACTTTTCGCGCGCGGCGAGAATTTCGTCGGACACATCTTCCGCGTGCCCCGTCGCGGCTTCAATGATTTCCTCGTCATAGCCGTCCTGGCGCATGGCGCGGCGGGCGAGGAACTCCGGGTTGCCGCCCAGCAGAATGTCCGTGCCGCGGCCAGCCATGTTGGTGGCAATGGTGACGGCACCCCAGTGGCCTGCCTGCGCGACGATTTCAGCTTCCTTGGCGTGGTTCTTGGCGTTCAGCACCTCATGCTGGATGCCGCGGCGCTGGAGCATGGCGGAGAGCATTTCGCTCGTTTCAACCGTGACCGTGCCGACCAGCACGGGCTGACCGTTGGCGTGCACCTGCGCAATCGCGTCCACAACGGCGTTGAACTTTGCCTTCTTCGTCTTGTAGACCATGTCGTCCAAGTCCTTGCGGATGTTGGGCTTGTTGGTGGGAATCTGCACGACGTCCAGCGAGTAGATGTTCTGGAACTCGTCCTCTTCAGTCTTCGCCGTACCCGTCATGCCGGAGAGCTTGTGGTACATGCGGAAATAGTTCTGGAAGGTGATGGTCGCCAGTGTGCGGCTTTCGCGCTCAATGGTCACATGCTCCTTGGCTTCAATCGCCTGATGCAGACCCTCGGAGTAGCGGCGGCCAATCATCAGGCGACCCGTGAATTCATCAACGATGATGACCTGATCGTCCTTGACGACGTAGTCCACGTCGCGCTTCATCAGGAAGTTGGCGCGCAGGGCGCAGCTGACGTGGTGGTTCAGCTCGGCATTTTCCGCGTCGTTGATGTTGGTGATGCCGAACGCGGCTTCGACGCGCTGGGCACCTTCGTCGGTCAGGCTGATGGCCTTTTTCTTCTCTTCAATCTCGAAGTGAACGTCACGCTTGAGCGTGCGGACGACCGCATCCACCTTCGCGTAGAGGTCGGTAGATTTGTCGCCCGCGCCGGAGATAATCAGCGGGGTGCGCGCTTCGTCAATCAGGATGGAGTCCACTTCGTCGACGATGGCGAAGTTGTGGCCGCGCTGCACCAGCTCGCTTTGGCGGATGACCATGTTGTCGCGCAGGTAGTCGAAGCCCAGCTCGTTGTTCGTGCCGTAGGTGATGTCGCAGGCATAGGCGGCGCGGCGTTCGGCACTGTCCAGATCGTGGACGATCAGACCGACGCTCAGCCCCATGAAGCGGTGGACTTTGCCCATCCACTCGCTGTCGCGGCGCGCCAGATAGTCGTTGACGGTCACGACGTGCACGCCCTTGCCGGACAGCGCGTTCAGGTACGCGGGCAGGGTAGACACCAGCGTTTTGCCCTCGCCGGTCTTCATCTCGGCGATGCGCCCCTGATGCAGCACCAGACCGCCCATCACCTGTACGCGGTACGGGCGCATTCCCAGCACGCGGGCGTCGGCTTCGCGGATGGCGGCGAACGCCTCAGGCAGGATGTCGTCCTCCGTTTCACCGTTTTGCAGGCGCGCGCGGAATTCATCCGTCTTGGCGCGCAGCTGCTCATCCGTCAGCGCTTTGTATTCATCTTCGAGGGCTTCCACGGCGTTGACCGTCTTTTGCAGCTTTTTGACCTCCGCGTCATTGCTGCTGCCCAGCAGTTTTTTGACCCAATCGAACATAAAGTTCTCCTTTCAATATAGAAACAATTTCTGATAATATTTGGAAAATCACAATCATATGAGCGCACCTATTCCCGAATAGACACACTACTCTTTCATTATAACATGAAAGCCCCCGAACATGCAAGTGCTCAGGGGCAATAATCTGCCTTTACGCTCGTGCAAACTGCTGTTACTGCTCCGCCAATTCAGGGTGGGGAATCAGCAGCAAAACGCGATGCGCCTTGTCGGACAGGATGCGGCATGGGTCGTAGAAGGGAATTTCCACCCCGGCTGCTTCGGCGCAAAAGGTGACAATATCGGACGGCTTGTCCTTCATAGCCGCTGTATACCGTGCGTACAGGTCGGGCGAAAGCTGAATCTCCACGGTTTCACCGTCCACAAGACGCATCAGCTGGGTCAGCAGTTCCTGCTCGGTGGAGACGTACAGCCCGTGCGCCTGATAGTAGTTCGGAACGCCGCTCAGGTCGGGGAAAGTGTACCCGCGATTGGGCGTGTGGTCGATGGACATATCCGCTTCACCCATGGCGTAGTTGCTGTGGAACACATGCCCATCGAAAGCGGCCCCCCATGTTGCGTCAAGAAAGCCGAAATTGGTCACATTCCATGCGTGCAAACCGGTTTCGCCGCTTGTGTCTGACGCTTCGCCGATGATGGTTGCGCATGGAATGCCCGCAAGCCGATAGAGCAGTGAAATCGCCTGCGCATATCCTGCGCAGGTGGCTTCGCCATACAGCAAAGCGCCCACGGCCGCGTGCTGCCACATGCTGTCGGGAGAATAGGTTGTATTCTGTACAAGCCGTTCGTACAGCGCCAGCGGGTCGGGATTTTCGTCCACCCATGACTGAGCTGTTTCCAGCAGCTGTTTGCGCAAGGCTGATGCTTCTTCGGCGGAACAAAGGTAGCGCGGTGAAATGCTTTGGGCGACATCCGGCTGATTGCGCTGATAATGGACACGGTAGGAGTCGATGTGAAACAGCTCCGGATAGTCGTTGCGCATGTTATCCAAGGTCTGTACCAGCAGATTGTAGGACGTTCCGGCGGGAAGTTGAATGCTGCCTTCCTGCGCCATGAGTTTTGGATACAGGAAATTGCGCAGGCTACGTTCGCCGGGCGGCATCATGCGGACAGAGAGCATGGTTTCCGCCGGATAGGGCGTATCCGGCTCCTGCTGGGCGAGCAGGGTCGGGGCGGTGAAGAGCATCAGCAGAACGCACAGCAGGGGGAGAAAGCGGATTTTCTGCACAGAAATCCCTCCTTTCGGTGGAAGACGGGGAAAAGCTGTGGATAAGAGAACAGTCCAGCCGTGCAAACGCGCCAAGCTGGACTGTATTCTTAGAAATAAACACGCGGACACTGTATGAAAGTGTGCTCAACTCAATCGCGAGAAGGGTGTCGAGAGGGTCGAAGACCAGAGGGTCGAAAACCCTTCGCGGAGTCCAGAGGCAGAGCCTATGGTGGGGTTTAAGGGGCAAAGCCCATTGCGTCTCCCCTTAGTATGCCGCACGGGGATTGCTGCCGTAGAGCACCGCGAGGGTCTCCTGACCCGCGGAGCCGTCCACGGAAAGCCCGTTGCGGGACTGGAAGGAGCGAACCGCCGCGACGGTCGCATCATCGTAATAGCCCGTGACGGCTGCCAGATAGCCAAGCTGCTGCAAGCTGTCCTGCATCTGCACCACTTCGTCGCCGCGGTCGCCCTTGCGGAGCGTTTTGTACTCCGTCGTTTTCGCCGCTGCCGCAACCGCTGTGCCGCTGTACAGTTTTGTCAGCGTCTTGTTGCCCGCGATGCCGTCCACCGGTGTCACCTTGTTGCGAATCTGGAATGCGCGGACAGCATCCTGCGTCGTTGCGCCGTACACGCCGTCGCGCGAACCGTCGTAGTAGCCCAGTTCGTACAGCGTCGCCTGCATGGTGCGCACTGCCGCGCCCGTGTCGCCGGGGCGCAGCGTCGCGTATTCGTCGCTGTCCACCGCGCCAGAGGAGTACAGAAGCGTCAGCGTTTTGTCGCCCGCAATGCCATCCACCGGCGTGATGTTCATCTTCTTCTGGAACGCCTTGACCGCCGCCGTTGTGCCGGAGCCGTAATCGCCGTCAATCGTGCCGGTATAATAGCCCTTCTGCTTCAGCGTCGTCTGCAGCTGGCGAATCGCCGCGCCGCTGTCACCCGGTCGGAGCGTGGTGTACTTGGATGTATCCGTGCTGCTGGAGGTGGTGAACAGCGCACGCTGGGTCGCGGGGCCTGCCTTTCCGTCCACACGCAAGCCCTGCGCCGACTGGAACGCGACGACTGCCGCCGTCGTTGCCGCGCCGTATTTGCCGTCCACGCTGCCGGAATAGTAACCCTTGTTTTTCAGCGCCTGCTGGAGATTGCGAACCGCCGTGCCGGTGTCGCCCTCGGAGAGCGTCGTGTAGCCGTCCACAGAGGTGGAAGCAGTCGCCGTCGGCATGGAGCTGGCAGCAATCGCCGCGTCGGAATAGAGGCGGTTCAGGGTGGACGTGCCCGCCTTGCCGTCCGCCTTCAGGCCGTTCGCCGTCTGGAAGGCAATCACTGCCGCCTTTGTCGCGTCGCCGAAAGAGCCGTCCGCTGTGCCGGTCAGGTAGCCCAAAGATTTCAGGCGCGTCTGCATCGCCTTGACGGCGCCGCTGTTCTTCATGCCGGACTCCAGCGTCGTGCCGATGGAGGAAACGGGCGTGGAGGATTTTGCCGCGGAGGAAGAATACAGCGTTTGCAGCGTCGAAGGCCCGGCGACACCGTCGGTGTACAGGCTCTTGTACTTTTTCTGGAACGCCTTGACGGCGTATTCGGTCGCACCCTCGTAGTTGCCGTCCGGCGAACCCGCCATCCAGCCCAGTTCAATCAGGCGCGCCTGCAGCGTGCGGACGCGTGTGCCGGATGAACCGCTCTGGAGATAATACTCAGTGGAGAGGTTTGGGGTCGCGGTGGTTTTCGGCTTGGGGGTTGCGGTCTTGCGCGGAGTAGCGGTTGCGGCGGCCGCCTTGACAGCGTTGGAGCTGTTCAGCTTTGCCATCGTCGATTTGCCCGCGATGCCGTCCACCAGCAGGTTATTGCGGTCTTGGAACGCGCGCAGCGCCTTCTCCGTCGCGTCGCCGAAATCGCCGTCAACGCTGCCGGTGTAGTAGCCCAGCTGCTTCAAGCGGCGCTGGAGCGTCTTGACATCAGCGCCGGACGAGCCTTTTTTGAGAACGGCAGCCGCAGTCGGCGTGGGCGTTGCGGTCGGACGCGCGGTGGTGGCGATGCTGCCGGGCGGCGTGGTCACCACGGTGACAATGCCGTTGGAGGTAATCACGCCCGGCTGTGTCGTCGGCGTAGCGGTGTTCGTGCCGAAATTAAAAACGGATTCAACCGTCGGCGTGGGCGAAGGAGTGGGCGTGGCGGTGCGCGGGGGCGCTGAGACAGCAACCGTATTGTAAACAACACCCTGATTGGACAGGTCGCCCGACAGGTCGTCCGGCGGCACAAAGCAGCCCGTCAGCGTCATGGACAGCGCCAAAACACCGCACAGGGCAGCACCCTTGAGAATGCGGTTGCGAACAGTTGCAGCGGCATGATTCTTCATGATGATAATTCCCTTCCTTCACACTCAGGGCGAGCGGAGCAAGCGTTATCCTCCTGCCGGATTTGCCGGAAAGAGGCGTATGGGCAATCGCCCATCTATATTGTACACATTTATCGGGCAGTGTGCAAGGGCTAAATTGCACTTCCCCTGCCGGAAAGTGGCGAAAAGCCCGCGCCTTCCAATGATATAACGAAACAAGCGGCGCTTTTCTTCCCTTTCCGCTGGATTAGACGGAGAAAAACGCGGATTTGTTCCGCTGAATCAACTATAATTCGACATGTGCGCTGGATTCTCCTGCTGCAAAAACCGTTTCGATATGAAAAACCCCGCCGGAGGATTCCGACGGGATTGGCTTATTCATGCTTGCGAACCTTGCATTTCAGCACGGCATCCACTGCTTTGCCCATTTCCGGCAGCTGAATGTCCATCAAGCGGCCTTCGTCGCACTTCTTGGCAAGTTCGGGCTGAATCGGCAATTGCGCCAGCATCGGCAGTCCATACTGCTTTGCGACATCCGCCGTGCGCCCTTCGCCGAAGGGATACAGGCGCTTGCCGCAGTCCGGGCAGGTCATGTACGCCATGTTTTCCACCAAGCCCAGCACGGGGATGTTCATCATCTGCGCCATTTTGACGGCTTTTTCCACAATCATGCCGACCAGTTCCTGCGGGCTTAAGACAATCACGATGCCATCCACCGGCAGCGATTGGAACACTGTCAGCGGCACGTCGCCCGTTCCCGGCGGCATGTCCACATACAGGCAGTCCACATCCCCCCAGCACACATCCGTCCAGAACTGCTTGACCGTGCCCGCAATCAGGCTGCCGCGCCAGATAACGGGGTCGGTGTCGTGCTCCAGCAGCAGGTTGATGGACATAACCTTCACGCCGTTTTCGGCTTCCTGCGGCAGGATGCCCAGCTCATTGCCGACCGCCTTGTCGCGGATGCCCAGAATGCGCGGCATACTCGGCCCGGTGATGTCCGCATCCAGCACCCCGGCGATTTTCCCGCGCCGCGCCGTTTCGCACGCGAGCAGACCCGTCACCAGCGATTTTCCCACGCCGCCTTTGCCGCTGACGACGCCGATGACCTTCTTCACCCGGCTGCCCGCGTTTGCCGGGGCAAGCAAACTCTGCGGCTTCTGCCGCGATGCGCACGCGCTCCCGCACGAGGAGCAGTCATGCGTACATTCTTCTGCCATCATGTTCACCTCTGCATCAGATTCATGGGGTATTATAGCATCCGTTTGGGAATGCGTCAAGCTGTCATAATGCCCGAATCGGGAAGTACAGATACTCCTGCTGCGTTTTCGGGTCAGTAAATTCCTGCACCGCGCCGACGAGCTTCAAGCCGTTTTCGCGGAAGTAATCGACCATGCGGCTGAACGTGTCCGCGCGGCGATTCTCTATGGCAAGGTACTCATACCCCGGCACGACCCACTTCGTCCACCCGTCCGGCACATCCGCGTCGATGGGACATTCCACGCCCGCGAGGTACAACCCGCGCGAGAAGCCGTCTGTCCACGGCAGGAACGAACGGGTTTCGTCGCTCATCGCGCCCCAGATGCCGAGCAGCGCGCCGTTTTCGTCGCGGCTGGCGACGGGGGAGACTTCGTCGAAGTGGGCGTTCGCGTCCGACCAGAGCATGGGGATGAAGCCTTCGCCGTCGTCTGTCGAGCCTTCGATGCCGATGACGGCAAAGGAGGGCTTGACGATTTTCTGAATGTTGAGGGATGATTCCATGCTGATACCTCCGATACTATCCTATTCCCGATTCCGCCACAAGTCATTCTTGCGAATCTTTACCCGCGGAATGCTCGTCGTCAAGTCCACCTCATAGATGTCTTCCTCCGTCGGATGCAGAATCACATGCACCTTCTGCCCCAGCGCCGGTTCAATGGTGGACGTATGAAACAAAATCAGCGCATTCCCCGTGCTCGGATGCGTACATTGCAGCTCAATAAAGAAGCGATTGTGTTTGACAGCTGCAGTATAGCTGACGGTCGCCGCCGTGTGCAGCCCGATTCGCCGCAGCTCCCAGCGCGGCTTCAGGCGCTGGAAGAAATCGACGATGGCGGCAGGGGAGAAGGAGCGCAGCGTCGTGCGGCGCAGGAGCAGAGCGCCCGCGAGCATCCACAGCGGCAGCGGCGCTGTTTTTGTCCTCAGTCCGTTTCTCTCAAAAAAATCAATGACTCTTTGATTGTC
>ERZ772818.122-NODE-122-length-82371-cov-16.433840_pt1 | contig 82371 bp, 86 predicted proteins | sample MGYA00580837_ERZ772818 | MGnify/ENA primary metagenome ERZ772818 (study PRJEB29015, sample SAMEA2737671) | human gut metagenome | biome: human gut; feature: human-associated habitat; material: faeces | place: China | collected 2012 ...
GTCAACCAAAATATTCATATTAACCTCCAATCAAACCAACAACGTCTTCAATTGTTTTTACAGTTTTTGTTCCATACTTATCAAAAATTGAAAAGACTTTCGAATTTTTTCCAATTCCAGTAGCATTTTTCAGAGCATTTATTGATCCATCAAAGGTCTTATCTTGCTCTGTATAAAAATCATATAGCCCATCAACATTTTTCAAGAAATTCATTGTGTTATCTGTCGTTTTCGTAACATTAAAAAACTTCACTAACTATTCAGGAATACTATAGGTTTCCCTACTAAAATTGAATGTAAGTTTTCCTAATTCAAATTTTTTATCTTTAAAATATACAGAATACTTACTAACCTTATCAGAAGTTATAAGTTTTATTTTAAAAGAACCATCCTTGAATTCACCTGTAGTCGCAGTTCTTCCCATGTCATGCAATATGTTGGCAACCCTTACCCTTAACTATATCTTGCCATGGTTGTTCCACCTGCCCAATATTTATATTTTGCGTACAACTATATGTTCTGCACACTAAAAAATAATCATTTTAATAGATAAATCGTATCAAATCAATTGTGACATGTCAACGAAATTTATCGGAACTTATCGGAATATAACAAATTGTAATGACATAAAATCAGAAAAAATGAACAAAATAACATTTTTTAGTCTACGCACTAGTAACTTCGATATAATTCGTGGTCAATTAGTAGTCAAACAAGGAGGTAAAAATGGCAAGAAAGCACGAGAATGGAGAGATGAACATCCTATTGAGGCGCAGAAGGGTGAACATATCAGAGATTATGCTACAGCTGAGGAACTGATTATCTTGGTAAATATGGAAAGCCAAAATGCCGAACTAATAAAGGAAGGCTTGCCGCAAAGTGAGCGTTTTGCTAAATTGCATAAAATGGCAAGAACACAAATGCAAATATTACTGAAAAATCGAACAAAAGAAAAATTAGAAAATGTCAATCCCAATTTGCTCAAAGGGACAACTGAGCAATAAAAAGACAGTCACTTTTCTTTCCAGAATTGTGACCGCCTTTTTTTGAACCCTGTCAAACTCTTAACTTAATGACATTGAATTAGTGCTACCCCCTCGACTTTACTGGTTTTCTCTAACTTTGTCCTTATTATAACATCATCAGCAGCAAATGGGTGCATACACAAAAAATCCAATATCATACATGGGTCATGTATATGCAGAATCATATTTTCACTAAATGACATTTGATCATGATTAGAATGTATCTCATCCAGTACATCCCTATACCCTTCAATCTCGCGCTCATCATGATTTAGAGGCGCACTGTCGCCGTCAACTATCTGCTTTATACGTGCATCTGTTGTAACAATACCTTCTATCGCGTTAGAACTTTTAACCGACTGTACTCTGGCAATCTTTTCCAGCTCCGTATATATGCTTTTATTGCTTTCCTTACGCGTATCTGATATAGCATTAAATGCAGCATTCGTTGCCGTAAGATTAACTATCTCAGCTGGTAATAAGCCTTAATCTAAAAAAGATTAATCAAATATATGCATTAAAGAGTCAAAATACCTTTTGACGCTCATATCATTTTATTATCATAGTCACTCATATTAATCATTTCCTCAGCCACGCAATTTCTTCTTTATACGGAGGTATCGTCTTCTTTGCGGAGCCTTCCTCACACAGCCACGGTGTCTCGAGAATCTTTGGAATATCCGCAAATCTCTCATCGTGCACAAGCCTGTGAAGCGTATCGTAGCCTATTGTGCCATTATCAATATTGGCATGTCTGTCCTTGTGCGCACCGAGCGGATTCATGCTGTCGTTTACATGGAAAACCGCTATCCGGTCAAGGCCTATCACCTTGTCAAATTCTGCAAAAACATCATCATAATGATTTACGATATCATATCCGGCATCATTTACATGGCAGGTATCAAAGCAGACCCTGAGCCTGTCTTTCTTGTTTACGCCATCGAAAATCGCCTTGATTTCCTCAAATGAACGCCCAATCTCGCTGCCTTTTCCTGCCATTGTCTCAAGTGCGATAAATACATCATCATCATTCTTCTCAAGCACCGTATTAAGTCCCTTTATGATCTGTGCTATTCCCGCTTCCACTCCTGCATTTACGTGGCTTCCCGGGTGCAAAACAAGTATACGGCTTCGCATCGCTGCAGTACGCACAATCTCTTTTTCCAGAAATTCAACCGCAAGCTCATAAGTCTCCGGTTTTACCGTATTTGCAAGATTTATGATATAAGGTGCATGCACCACAATTTCATCTATTCCGTGCTCATGCGCGTATTCCCAGCCTGCATCTATATTCAGATTAGAAATATCCTTTCGCCTTGTGTTCTGCGGTGCGCCTGTGTAAAGCATGAATACATTCGCTCCGTATGACGCAGCCTCACGGGCTTACGTCAAAAACATATCTTTTCCTGCCATTCCGACATGACAGCCCAATTTGATTTCACTCATATTTGTTACCTATCTTATATTTTATATCTTATATCTTATATTTATATCCTATATTCTCGTTACATCATATGATTAAAGGGTCAAAAAGTATTTTCCCCTATCGTATAATAATATACGCTGTATATGCTGCATACATTAGCAGCATGATGATGCCCTCGCCTCTTTTTATCTCACGCTTTGTCCATGCCATAGCCCACACGATGAGTGAAAATACCACAAGCACAATAATATCTATGATATTTTCCTGTATGAATGCTATCGGGCTGATGGCTGATGCAATTCCGAGCACCATGAGTATATTGAAAATGCATGAGCCGACTGCATTTCCGAGTGCCATATCGACCTCATTTTTTCTGGCTGCGACTATTGATGTCACAAGCTCCGGAAGTGATGTTCCGATAGATACAATGGTCAATCCGACGAGTGTCTGGCTCATTCCAAGGTCAATCGCTATGCGGCTTGCACTGTCTACTACGACATCTCCGCCTACTGCGATACCGACAGCTCCGATCAGGATGAAAATCACTGCTTTTGGCATTGAGATAAGCGGTATCTCATCGACCTCCTCATCTGATGTCTGCCTGTTCTGTTTTAATGTGTGTCTGATAAGGTAGAAAATGTAGCCTGCAAAGCAGCCGAGCAGTATTATTCCGTCCACTCTGCCGAGTGTCATGCCGATTGTTCCCATGACAAGAAGTAAAATGGCACATATCATCGAAAATGGGAAATCCCTTTTTAATGATGCTCCGTCCACCACTACCGGTGTCATCAAAGCGCACACGCCGATTACTACCATAAGGTTAAATATGTTTGAGCCTGTCACGTTGCTGACTGCAAGCGTATTGTTGTGTGCTATGGATGCTGCCACACTGACCGCTGTTTCAGGAAGCGAGGTTCCCATCGCAACAATTGTCAGTCCAATGATAAGTGACGGCACCTTGAAGCGCTTTGCCACGCTTGAGCTGCCCTCCACGAACAGGTCTGCGCCCTTTACCAAAAACACAAAGCCCACTATGAGGCTAAGCAACACCACTATAAACGGTGCATTATTGATGAAATTTTCCATGTTGATTCCTCCGTTTTTTATTTTTTAAAAGCTTATAATTCCCAGGTGTTCAAGCAATATCTTCACACCTATGAGTATGAGAATGATTCCTCCGGCTATCTCTGATTTCTTTTTATATTTATTGCCGAAAAAGTTTCCGACTATAACACCGATGATTGAAAGCACAAAGGTGGTAAGTCCGATGATTGCAATAGCCCAGTAGATGTTTAAATTGTCATAGGTAAATGCAAACATGATTCCGACTGCCAGCGCATCGATACTTGTCGCAATTGCAAGCAGAAACATCTCCCCCTGGTTGAGCGCCAGGTCTTTTTGTCCGACCGCGTCATCATCCTTTTCCCTGACTGCCTCATAAACCATCTTGCCACCGATAAATCCTAACAGGATGAATGCTATCCAGTGGTCAATGCTTGTGATGTACTTCTCAAAGCGTATGCCCAGCATATAGCCGATAAACGGCATGAGTGCCTGAAATCCTCCAAAATACAGGCCGATTGTCAGCGCCTGCTTTCTGTTTACCTTTGTCATTCCAAGTCCCTTGCAGATAGATACCGCGAAGGCGTCCATTGACAAACCTACTCCTATAAGCAGGATTTCAATAAATAGTACCATATTTTTCTCCCTTTTGCCTAGTGTGCGACGATTAATTTCTCTCATATGATTATATGAAATGAGTATATGATAGCTTCACATGTAGCTTCATATGAAAAAATGAGACCCTCGCATGCAGACACGAAACCTTATAAAGCTATGATTATATGGCTTATATAGCTTTATTGTGTGCCGCATACTTGAGTCTCATTCTTTAATGTTTGCCAGGTCTATTGACCGGTCTGTTGACAAACCACGTATATTTAAGAATACGCGAACTACTCCCTCAGAGGTAGTGTGTATTTAATTAATCGCCTTTGCTTTAAAAGACTATAGCAAAAGATATGGTGTATGTCAACGTATTTTACCGCTAATTTTTGTACGGAGAGGCTAACTTTTTAAAATAATAGCAACTATCCGAAACATTTTTTATAAAACAAATTTTATGCAGACTTACAGCGAGAACTAATTTATTCTAAAATTACGGTTGACACGAAAAACAACATGTGATATGTTTACTACGACAGACATAGTATGACACTCGTAGTACGTCACACGTAGTATTGAATAATTTTAACATGCCTGATGTACAAGCTTTCATCTGTGTATCAGGTGTGCCCGGTGAGTTTCCGGATTCACGATCAATTACGTCATAACTCGGTCTTAAATTAATAAAATGATATGAGATTAAAAATGTATTTTGCCCATCATTTATGATGAAATAAAACACTTGAAACAGGAGGTGAACAATGGTTAATATAAGCAGCGATGTTATCCGCGGATACAACGATACCATCATACTCTACCTGCTTCTCGACAAACCATCCTACGGCTACGAGATTTCAAAGCAGATAAAGCTAATATCCGAGGAAAAATACGTCATAAAAGAAACAACTCTCTATTCTGCATTTACCCGCCTTGAGAAAAACGGTTATATCTCATCATTCTCTTCGAACGACAATGCAAGTGGAAAGCGCCGGACCTACTATCAGATTACGGATGCCGGCAGAGAGTACTACAGGCTCAAATGCGAGGAATGGAAGCTGACGCTTGATGTAGTAAGCAAATTTATACGATTTTAAAGGAGACATTTTATGGAAACTATAAAGAATTATCTGGAAAATATGTTTTCGCACCTCCCGAATACTCCAGAGGTGCTAAAAGCCAAATATGAGCTCTATCAGATGATGGAGGATAAATACAATGAACTGATATCCGAGGGCAAATCCGACAACGAAGCCATAGGCATAGTCATATCAGAGTTTGGAAACCTTGACGAGCTCGCTGACTCACTCGGCATCAAGAGCTTCGTGAATCCCAGCCAGGCAATGCCTGCCGCCAAAACACTCTCCCGCGAGACTGCTGCCGCATTCCTCAGGGATTCGGCAAAACAAGCATATCTCACAGCGTTTGGAGTGCTGCTTTGCATAATCGCAAGTCTTGGACCGATATTCAGCGAATGCATTCCGCGTTCACTCGCTTCACCGGACGCATCTGATGCAATCGGCATTACCTTCCTGTTCCTGTGTGTCGCAGTGGCAGTCGGCTTCTTCATTTTTTCAGGCTCTATCTCATCCAAGTGGAGCTACCTGAAGCAAGAGCCTTACTGCATAGATTTTGAGACGGCAAACTGGGTCATCGAGCGAAAGGAAAGCTACCGCTCCACACATGCGATGCTTTTAACAGTGGGTATCATGCTCTGCATACTCTGCGCAGTGCCAGCAATCATAATCAGCTCACTGAACACCAAAAGCACCTTCGCAGACTCACTTTCAGGCGGACTCGTGCTCGTGTTTATAGCAATCGGTGTATTCATGATAGTATTCACAAACATGAAGAAATCAAGCTTTGACAAGCTTCTTTCCCTGAACGGAGCACAGACTATGGGCGGTAATTTTGCCAATTCACACGATGGCAAGGTGCACTATGAAAACCCTGTTGTGGCTGCAATCATGTCAGTCTACTGGTCAACAGTCACATGCATTTATCTATGCTGGAGCTTTATTACCTTTGACTGGGGCATCACATGGATTATCTGGCCAATAGCCGCAATCATCAATTCGCTGGTGGAAAACCTGCTCGGCGATAAACATGGAAATTAATGGAAACCAGGACAGTCAAAAATGTGTGTAGCATATTTTGAATAATCACAAAACAAATTATGCAACAAGATAATTCAGAAATGGAGACAAGTCATGAAAAAGAATATATATCTAATAATAATTACAATAATTACCGTGGTCTGCATCATCACCGGAAGCCTCTACCATATCGGTGGCTTTGCCCTCGACCTGTTTGACAATCTGATTCCGCACTCAGACAAGTCTCTCGGTAACGTGTGCACGAAGGAGCTTTCAGTCGATGAATTTTCAAACCTGATATTTGATACAACCATATCGAATATCAACGTAAAAACCGGTGACAGCTATACGGTCTCATACAAATGCAACAAGCGTCTGGTTCCAAAGATTAAGAGCTCCGGCGATACCCTCACAATATCACAGAGCAAAGGATCCAACTACAGAAGAAACACCACGAGCGAAATCACTGTTACCATTCCTGAGGGCGCCTCATTGAACAAGCTCTCCTTTGATACAGGCGTAGGCGAGGTAAGCCTCGATGCTCTAACCGTCGCCGATGCAGAATTTGACACCGGCGTAGGCGATTTGTATGTCACAGGCTGTAGCTTCGCCACATGTGATGTGGATGGCGGAACCGGCGACCTTAGCTTTGAAAACTGTGCCTTTGATAAGATGGATATCGACGGTGGTACAGGCGATATCACGGTGACATCCTCACAGTCGCTTGACGGCTACATGATGGACCTGGACTCTGGTACAGGCGATATCACAATCAACGGCAATGACTATGATGATGAGTATGAGGTAAATGAGCATGCAAGAAAGCACCTGGTTATTGACTCGGGGCTTGGGGATATTGTGGTGAGGTATTAAATTAAGCTTTTCACTTTTTATTGTCCATAAACTGCGGCTCCATATATCCGGTTCCTGACATGGACTTGTAGTAGCGGCTTGCTGCCTGCGTGCCGACACGCACCTCGCGGGCCTGCTTCTTAATGGATGTAAATTTCAGAGTCATGAGATCCTTGTTACGGGCCTCCTGGCTCTGTATTTTTACACTCTTGTCCGTGATACTGCGGATATGCTCCTGCATGGTGCGTATCTGCTCCTTGTAGTCCTCTTTGTGACCATTCAGCTCTTCCTTTGTACGTTCGAAAAGCTTCTCAAAGCCTGAGTCCAAGTTATTGAGCTGGTCGATAAGCCTGCTTTTTGCCTCAACTACCTCGTCAAAGTCGTCCGGTGTGAGCTGTGGATCCTCGAGCTGGTTCTTCTGCTTGATATCAAGCTCTATTATCCGGTCGAGTACCTGTTCCTTTTTCTCAAGGCTTTGTATCATTATATCTATGTAAGTCTGTTCCATTGTGTTCCCCCTGTATTTCCAATTGTTTTAACTATAATCATCTCTATGATAGCACAAAACGCACAAACAAACTAGCTTCATGCTGCTGTCTCTGCGTTTTGTTTAAGTTAAAAACTCTTTATAATCCCTGTCGGTGATTTATGATACATTTATCTATGACACATGCAGCTTGTTTCCGTTGCATGTGGCCTGCATGACCTCTTTCCACGCGTCACGCATAGTGCGCAGGTGCTCAAGCACCTCCTCAAGAATCTCCTTGTCCTTCTTTATGTTTGCCTCGACAAGACGTCTGTGAAGATATGTATATACATTGTTAAAATCCTTTGATACCGGATATTTGTCATCAAGTGTGGACTGGAACTCTTCTATGATACGCTCAACCTTGCGGATGTTTGTGTGAGCCTGCTGGATATCCTCCTTCTCCACTGCCATGATTGCAATATTGCAAAATTTGATTGCACCATCATACAACATGAGTGTAAGCTCTGCCGGTGATGCAGTCATGATTTTGTTGTTTGCATATGCTGCGTATGCTTTATTTTGTAACATAATATACCCTCCCTGGTATCTTTTTATGAGAAGTAGCTGCTAATTGAGCTCTGTGTGCTGTTGAGCTTAGTCATAGCTGACTCCATCTGAGTAAACTTGTTGTAGTAGTAATCCTCACGATCTGAGATTTTTTTCTCCCATTCCTTAATAGTCTTGGTGTAGTTAGTGTACTCTGTCTTCATCTGCTTGTCATTGTAGATGGTAAATGCTGAGCTCAAATCTGTAGACTTCATCTTGTCACCGATTGCACTATACAGATTAGTTGAAAGCTGCTGCATAAACTGCATTACCGTATCCGGGTCATCGTTTATAGCTGCCATGAGCTTATCTGTCTTGCCGGATGTATTGGTGTCGTCCTCATCACCATCAATGTGATATGCATTCTGCTCATTCTCCGCTGCATTCAAAAATCCAAGTGTGCTGATTCCAAAGCTTGAGAGCGAGTACTTCTTGCCACCTATCTCAACTGATGACATCATGGCTGTCTGCATTGCTGTCATTACACTGCCAAGTGTAGAATCTCTTCGAAGCAGAGAGTCCTTAATCTTTGTCTCCCACTTCTCAATCTCTTTATCCGACATCTGATCCTTTTCATCATCCGTGAGTGGCTCATAGCTTCCTGCTGAATCAGCATTGTATAGCTTCGTCATCTCGTTGATGATGTTGTTGTACTCTGTCAGAAAATCCTTTACCTTATCATATACACCCTGTGTATCTGTGCTGGTTGTAATGCTTATAGCGCTGTCACCGGTCTCAGCAAGTGCCTCGATTGTCAGTCCATTGATTGAATAGCTGTTACTGTCACCTGTATATTTTACACCGTTCAGCTCAATCTCCGAATCCTGTCCTGCGACCTTCTTCACCTGTGAATTGAAAAGTGCCTTATTCTGAAGCGTGTATGCAGTGTTTACCCTGCCGAGCAGGTCGTTTAGCGCCTGTGTATACTCAGACGAATCCTTCTGCTTTGAGGCAAGCTCCTTTACAATATTGCTATCTGCTGCTTTTTTTGTGTTGGCCTCTGCGGCCTCCTCCAAAGCGTTTGCTTTATTTACAAAGCCGTCATCCTCGTTTCCGTTTCCTGCTAAAAGCTGCTCTACGGCTTCCTTTCCATTGCCTGCATAAGCATTCTGAATAGCCTTTGTGAGGCTTGCAACCGAGTACTTGTCATCTCTTCCTAGCACTTCGTCCTTTGAATTCTCAAATGCCTGAACTGACGCAAGAGCCTCATCGTATGAGCTTTTAGTCTTTTCATCCATTGACTTGATGATTGTGTCATACGCTGCTGAAGCTGACTCTATGCCAGTCTTGTTTACGGCATCTGCCGCAATAGTGTACTCGGTCTTTTGTGAAACAGTGATGAAATCAGTTTTATCAGCTGTGCCATCTGCCTTTTGCAGATAGTACCTGCCGTCTGCCTCGTCCTTTTTGTAAGTCTTATCACCGACTTTAAGTGTATCATCGACTACTGTAGGTACTGCTTCAAGTTCCTTGCCATCAGCGTCCGTATAAGCTGTCCTCGTAGATTCTGTCACATCATAGTACGATGTGGTATCCTTGTCCTTATCAGCAACGGCTGCAATATAGTGGCTATTGTTGTCGCTGTCAATATACTTATAGAGAGTATTTCCATTTGTATCGGTCAGTGTGGTCTTTGTATATGTATCATAGCTGTCACCATTCTTTGAAATCAATGCGCCATCACGAGATGAGCCAAGCTTCTCAAGCAGCTTCAGCTTATCACTATAGCCTGCATTCTTTGCATCAAGCTTCTTATAAATGTCCTGAAGTGTGGCATATGAATAGCCATAGTTTACGGCATTCATAAGATTTTTGCTCTGCGCATTCATCTTAGCTGCATCTGTGGTCAGATTGTTGTAGCTTGTAACAGCTGCCTCGATGTTAGCTTTGGTCACATCGTCTGAGGCTCCATGTAAAGCTGCATACTCATCATATGGATTGGATGAATAAGTACCTGCGGTGGTCTTTTCACCACCATATGCTATTCCCAGGCTATAAAGTGCTGATGCTCCATCTATATTGCTGCCGGTTATGGTAAAATCATTTGCCACGCCTGTCTTTTTTGAGCTGATATAAAATCTCTTGTAGCTTGAATCGTAGTTTGCATCAAGCCCCGCATTCCTGAGTTCCTTTACCACGTCGTTCATGGTTGATGATGCGCTGAGCGTGATGGACTTGGTCTCGTCGCCCATCTTTACCTCAAGCTTGGCATCACCACCTGTGTAACCGAGCTGGGCAAGTGTAGTCTTCTCACTGTCTGCCTTAATTTCTGCTCCGGTCATATATCCGGCCTTTGCCATCTGCTTGATTTTCAGCGACTGTGTGCCACTTGGTGCACCGGAGCCTGCCTTTACTGTGGCCTTGGTAGTATCCGAAACTGATGTCTTCTTTAAGTTGTATGCTGTAGAAAATCGCAGATTGGAAATATTGCTGTACAAGCTGTACACCTTGGTATTAAGGGATTTCCACGCATCCTGTGTCCACTCAAGCTTGGTCTGAGCCTTCTGATATTTCTCTTTTCTGGTGGTATATGACGATACCATTGCCTTTACAATAGAATCTGTATCCAGACCTGATGTCATTCCCGATAATCTGATTGCCATGGTGTCCTCCTATCTCTTCTCATCTACCATGAGTCCTGCCATCTCCCAGACCTTCGCTATCATGTCGAGCGTCTTCTCCGGCGGAAACTCCTTGATGACTTCCTTTGTCTTCTTATCAACTATCTTTATTGTCACGCGGTTAGTCTTCTCATGGATGCCGAACACTGCCTCCGACTGGTCAGCCAACGCGCTCTTGTTGATATCATCCACAGCCTTTTTAAGCTGCGTATTCTTCTCGTTCTGCTTTTGTGCAGCAAGCTGTGCCTGTCCCTGTGCTCCGGCATCACCGGCCGAATCCCCGCTTGTTTCCTTCGTATTCATCGCCTGGATATTCCTTGCGATGCTGTCAGACACGACCTGATTGTCCGCACTGGACACCTCTGTCCTTCCCTGTGCCTGTTCCTTTATCTGTGCAGTTGATGTACTTCCCTGATAGACCATTCCTGCACCTTTGATTGCCTCTATTGCCATCTCTAACACCTCCGTGTGAAAATATGTTGCAATTGACTGTTGTTCTTACCCTATTCTAAGGAATATATCGGATGAATTGCGGGAAAGTTTATAGTAAATTTTCAGTCAAAGAAGTTTTTGGTATAAAAAACAACGGCTATTAAAATGTATCTTATATCTCCCACAAACAATCTTTGAAGTCATCATATCCACAAAAACTATTGCATAACTAAATATGGGTCTAGCAAATCTGCCAGACCCAAAAAACTATAATTTTCCTTTTTTCTGCTTTATACTTCTTCTATATATTGAAAAGACTGGGGCGCATTGGTTATACCATAATCTTTCAATTCCCTAGGCACCTTATATTTTATAACATTTTTTAACTTATATGCAACTGCCTGTTCCCTGTCTTCATAATATTGATCAAAAAAAGATTTATCAATACCGGATTTCTTTTCCGTCTTTTTCCAAATTATTTCAGGATTATCAATCAACACAGCCTCTACTTCTGCTTCACCAACAACTCTCATTATTGGATTTGTAGAATAAATCAATATTTTGTCCACATGTCTTTTACATGCCTTTTTTCTAAACTCATATCTCTTGGTTCCATTCATTATATTTTGAACATGATTGGGATTAATTGATAATAATATTGCACACATTATTTTCACTCCATTTCATTTTTCTACAGAATATATTATACTTCAACTAATACATCATCGCAAGCATTTTCGAACATTTATTCTATTCTGATAATATTTTAGCAACTTCTCCTTTTTGAGCAATTTTTCTAAACTGATTATTCGTCAATTCAAAAAAGCCCCAATATTGATTACGCTCCAATCCAATTTCTTCTATTAAATCATGACGAACTATTCTCTTTTTCAAAGCAGCATTATAAGTCATTTTAATAGCTTTACAACCACCTCTATTGTACCAATGATGTAAATCGTTCTTGTCAAAAACACTGTATTTACATGCATATTCATAAAAATCATCAAAACAACCAAACTCGTCCTGTCTTTTCACACTTTCCACAACACAAATAGACGTTGCAACAGCAGAATATTCTGCATGCTTTCCATCTTCAGCAGTTCTATAAAGAACTACAACATCACCATATTTCAATTTTTCTACCTGTTCCATCGCACATACATATATTTTATGAATGGAATTTGTATACGATACATCCGTTATTATATTCTTATTTTCTGTTGTTAAGATAGAATCGGGAAACATAATAGAGTGATATTTGGGATAAATACTCAATAAATACTTTTTGGCTATACTAATATCAACAAACGGAAAATCTCTATTTATATCACCGGTAATTCTCTTCATCTGTTTTAAATATACATTTTCTTTATATATGCCACTCCCTTTTACTCCGTAAAATTCAAACCCAAACTGTTGAACTAAATCTATAAGAGAACAATGTTTTTCATAAATAGTAACATAACACACATCCACATTTTCATTTGTGGCGTAATCCATAATAACTTTGATAAATTGTTCTCCCATCTTAGTTCCATGAGCCTCAATTTTAAAAGTCCCCACTTTTAAAATTTTATTCGCGCAAATGAAAGGTTCAACATCATCCACAAGTTTCTCTTCCACTTTTAAATATAAAAAACCAATTATCTTATCATTTTCATATTGCACAAACGCATCTTGATGGCTTTTTCTTCTAAACCAGTCATCAAAACCTGGGTAATCGTCTCTCAGCGATTGAAAAAATGAATCCTGCAAGTCAATTTCTGCAAATGTTTTATGAACTATATTATTCATCAAAAACCCCCTATCTAGCAAAATTTTCAAACTGTTTCCCTGTACATTCATGTGAACTTCACACATAAATTTTGCCTCAAATTTAATAGTTCCTACCAGACTATTAATTTTTTTAATTTATCAACCCAGACTATTATTGTCTTTACTGCAAACAAAACCAATGTACCACAAGCTGTCACCAATATACCTATAATAGCAAAAAAAGAATCAGGCAAATATTCTTCCAATAAACTTCCCTTTATTGCATTCATAATTATATCATAAATTAACACATGATTATGTTTACATAAAAATAATGAGCAAATTTCAACTATAGCAAATGCTATCAATCCTACTATCACCGATGCCAAAAAAAATATTACTATCAAACTCTTGATTATATCTTCTTGTCTATGTCTCTTATTAATTAAATCAATCTCAGCTTTTTCATCAACTATAGCATTACTTTTTTCACCATTCTCATTTATACTTGCCTTCTCTTCCAGCTCAACTGCTTGAATCTTAGGTTCGAAATCTATTATTTTTGCTGTATTCTTACTGTTTGAATATATATCATAGTAATCACGCCTTATAAACTCTTCTAAAGCAGTTTTATCTATAGTATATCTTTTTATCGAATCACATGTATCTTTTGAAGCACAAATTTGTTTCCCACAATTGTGACATCGTACAATCGAATCATTGAAACCATCACAAAGTACCACATTCTCTGCTGAGCATTCATCGCAATATATATGTAATTCAATACTAAGAATATTCTTCTCATGCAGAATATTTATAATAGTTATAGCGGTCTCACTATCACAATCCAATTTAGTCGAAATATCCTCAACAGACAGGTTCTTACATTGCCGTTGACTTAGGTTCATTACGCTTTGCCAGCATATGTCCATTAATTCTCTTTTTTTCATATTTTCTATAAAGCTCCCATGCTTCTGCAAATTCATCTGAATTATAGTGCTTTCCATCTAATATGTGCACAATCATATACTTATCGCTGATAACCTCATATTTAACAGCAAGATCTGTCTTTTTCTGTGGAAAGATAACTTTCATAGAACATATCCGCTTAACTATATCAAGAGAATTTCTAATTCCCATAAACGTACGCTTATCATATATACAGTCCATCCCATTTTCACCTGTTAAAGATGCTTCAAGATTATCCTGATCACTAAAACGTATTTTAGATATATATATTTCATTTTCCGGCAATAATGCACTTAATTCTTCTGTCTCCAAATAGTCAACCAAAGCTGTCTGTTGCAACAATTTGTATAATTCATCCTCAAGATCAATTAAACCTTTATTCATATGAATATGCCCGCTTACATCTTTAGATATATTATTCAATGTAACATCCCGCAGCAAAAGATCAGCAATAACATCCATACTTTCTTTTTTCTTTTCAATATCTTTTATATTAGGCAGCTGCTTATAAAAATTATCAAACAGGTCTCTACTCATATCGTATAAAACATTTTCCGGATGTGCTTTATCCAGATCCAACTGTATATGCAAACTACCATGTAATTCATTGAACACATTATCCAACTGTGTATTTGGACGGCTGCTTTCGACCAAACCTGTCTGATTACATACTTTAATGATAAGCTCTCTATTCTTCAAATCTATTGTTATCGGTATATAAGAATTAATTGACTCATATTTTTCAAGATTCCTATTCAGCTTCAAAGCTTTAAAGGCAAAAATCATATCTACCCTGGACAGTTTTCGTTTAAGTCTATCCCTGTATTCCTTGACATATAGAAGTTTTAATGTTTCATCCTCAAACTTAACAGGTTCTAATATCAAATCATAGCTCAGCAATTGCATATTGTGTTCCTGCATAAAATCTGTCCAACCAATTCTCTCTCTTAGCTGATTCGCCGACAATTCAGATAATTTATATACCCTCATGAGACGATGATCTCCAAACATTATCCTACTATAGAAAAAATCCGAAAGGACATCTTCTGTAATAATCCTTTCCTCAACAACCTTGTAAAACATTTCTTTCCTGTCTTTAGGATACCTCTCATCATTTGGATTTTTTATGCCGTTTGCTTTTAAAAACTCTGCAATTTCCGAATTGCTCACCTTATCCATTAGTTCATCACATATATACATAAGCATTCTCCGATAGTTCTATATACAATATCTTGACTGTTATCTACATAATTATACTATATATATTAAAAACTCTCAATATTATAAAATCCAATGTCAATGTCACCTATATTTTTTCCGGTCACACAAATCATTGCATTGTCTTTGATAAAAATAAGCTCTATAATGGGTGCCCCTGATTTTTACACTTTCTCTCCAACCACCCTGCACCGCTTCCTGCAAAAAGCAATGCCATAGGCTAAAATATCACACCGGCCCTCATCTCGCAGAGCCTCATCATAGCGCTTGTCCTTAATCTGAGCCATCGCAGCCTCGCACGCTACGTCAAGCTCCTTCATCTCCTTAGCATACTTCACCTCTATAACGATCCCTGCATCCGGATCCTCTGGCTTGATTAAAATATCACTAAAGCCATCTCCCGACTCTCGATTGGATTTAATCAGCCAGCCCGGATTGCTGCCACGCAGTAGACCGAGAAGTAAGCCATGATAGAAATTCTCCTTCATATCATCAGGCGCCTTGGTATCGAGTATGCTAATCATGCGGCTCATCACGATATTAAGCTGCCTTGCAATCTGCTTATCATCTTTATCTAAGATTGCCTTTGATAAAAGCTTCATAGTATCATCATCATTTGCAACAATAGCCTTGAACCACTCCTGAATTTGAAGAATAAATACCTCACGCACCTCTTTATTAGGAATCACAAGCTTATAGGCGTAGCTCTCGCTGTCAGGCACCTTTACCTCACCGATTTTGGTGAGATAACCGGTGGTAAAAAGCACACTCCAAAGATTATCTATTGTATTGTCAATCTCATCATAGGTCAGGTCAAGCCGAAGCTGCTTCTCCACAAATCCACCTGCCACAAGCTTCTCAATCTCATCCCTTGTAGTCTGGTCAGCCTTGTCCACAAAGCGCTTCACCATATCGTTGCCACTACTGTTAATCCAGAACGCACTCGGTCTGGCTGACGGATCTGAAACAAGCTTCTTGGCAAAATTTATCACATCCCACGGACAATAAATATCCGCATTCCCAAAATGATAGCCATCATACCATTCCTTTGCATCAGGATATCTCTCGCTCCTGTCATAGTCTGAAAGAAGCTTCATGACCTCATCATCAGTGAATCCAAACTGCTCATCATGGTCGATATCCACAATAGAATTGATTTCAAAATTGTTGAGTCCTGTAAAAATGCTCTCCTTTGACACACGAAGACAGCCTGTGAGCACCGCAAACTGTAAAAACTCATTGGTCTTAAGAGCCTGCCCGAAAATCCCCCTAATGAGAGAAACCATCTCCTTATAATAGCCATTCTGAAAAGCCTTGTCGAGTGGAACATCGTACTCGTCTATTAGGATAACTACCTTCTGACCATAGTGCTTATACAATAGCTGTGAAAGCATTCGTATACTGTCCTCAATATTGTCATCCTGCCCATGAAGCATCTTTGTAAACAGTGTTCTGTCCTCATCAGTCAATGCATCACTTGTTTTCAAATAATAGTGTCTATCTATTTCACGATCTATAATAGTACATAGCATTCTTTTTGCTGACGCAAACTCTAATCCCTCCACACCTTTGAGTGAAAGAAAAACAACCGGGTACTTACCCATATGCTCATCACACAGCGCTTTGTTGCCTGAAATATATAAGCCCTCAAACAAGGTCTTATCTGTACCTATCTCAAAAAAACTCTTTAGCATGCTCATATTGAGAGTCTTACCGAAACGCCTAGGGCGAGTAAAAAGAGTAACCTTCCCCCAGCCCTGTAAGAGCTGCTCAATAAGCCTTGTCTTGTCAATATAATAGAAACCCAGTTTACGAATTTCCTCAAAATTTTCAATTCCAACCGGTAACTTCAAAGTACTTGCCATAAAAGCCTCCAAAAAATAATCCGCTATACTTAATACTAGTATAGCGGATTGCCATGCAAAATACAATTCAAATCATTGCATTGGATGGACAAGATAAGGAATCATAAACAACAAAAAAACAGAGCTAACATCGTTTTCACAATGCCGCTCTGCAAAAGATAAACTTTTTCTATGTAAAATGTATTTCACACGATCTTAAACCAGTTGTCAACCACCATTTTTAAAAAATCAAAAGTACCTTTAATCCTTTGGTTTTTCTCCTTACAAACCTTCGAATGCTTTAATATTATCACATTTTACATTAGAATACAGTTTTGCTTAACAATCATTATGATACCGATCTTCACTTCTATAGAACTTTCCAGTAATTATTTGCAACATTTGCCATTCTCCCCTCATACACTTAAAATATTTTTTCGTTCTATAAGTTATATTGACATATCTGTTTTGGTTATTGTATATTTCATATTTCTCCAATCAACCTATTACTGCCAATAATTCAGCTTTATTTTCTCCCAATTCACAAAACAATTCGCGCACTTCATCTTTAGAAGCATTACCATAATATCCATTTATTTTATTTTTAATAACACCATTTTCTAGACAGCACTTAATTTCATTTTCTAAATTATCAATCGTAACCCAATGACATATATCTCTAATATTTCCGATTTCTAATCTATATGGTTCAACTGACTTTTCGCCTCTATACAAAATAACTCGCCATTCATTTTGCCATGAAAATTTATCCATTTTATCAAAACAGGTCCTGTTATTTAATATAGAACTAGAATAATCCCTCAAATTTATCATATCGTCCATTTTTACAGTCATAGAATATCCATCTCTAGCTGATTTTCCATTCAGTTTAGGCTTTCTATATTTCACAGGTCCACATATAAACTTATAGTTTTCTCGCTTTACCGCTTTTTCTATCCTGCTGATCAATTCTTCCGGTTTATCTATTACTACAACATATTCTCCAAAATTATTCATTCTCTCGGATATTTGATAAATATAATTCCTTAATCCCCATTGCATATATTCTTCATACATCAATCTGTAAAAGCATAATGTATTAGCATAACCAAATCCCTTAGCCCGTAAACTAATATCTGTCATTAATGCACTTTTAAAATTTTCGTCCATTTTCAGCTTATCAGCACTTAAATTACATACAACTCCTTCAAATAAATCCGCCTGTCCTTCAGATAAAATATGTTCCGACATATCAATCTTATCCGGAAATGGGATCCCATTTGCCTCAGCATATCTTCTTTTCTTAGCCAACTCGAGATAATATTCATTCCAAAAATAGTTTAAAGTATTCATATATAATGAGCCGTTCAAAAAGTCCTTTAAATACTTCTTTTTATTGCTCTTATCAGCGCTAGATATAAACTTTAACAAAATATAATTTTCTTCCATAATCAATTTTCCTCACAAATGACATTATACGCGCCGAATAATACCTATTTCTCAGCTTTCCCCCAGTTTTTCACATTGCCGGTAATGTCTATCAAAAATGACTCTCCCGTAATCACATTATTAACGATTGCTCTTGCCATATTCATCATGCTAATATGTTGCGTATCATAGCCAAATTCAACATCATATGTAAATTCAATTTTGTCAATTTTAATATACTCATCTTCATATTCAAGATAAGCATTGTCAAATTCAAAAAGATAGCGCCTATCTCTTCCTTCTTCATCACTTGGTAATTTATCAATTAACTGTTTTATGGTAATTCTATCCTCATTAGTTAACCCTTTATTCTTAACAATATATGTTTGATCCGATTTTTCTTTAAAACCTGCAATTTTCTGTTTTATTTCGTTTTCTTCAGTCCATTCTTTATTTACATATATATGCGGTCTAACATTTACAACAAATCTAAAAGTGTAATTAATATGGATATCCTTTATATATCCTCTCCAATCGCTTTCCAACGGTTCTCGAATCTGCACCAGCTGTATTCCATATGTTTTTGCTACCTTTTGTGCTCCTGATTGAAATCCATTCCTTGCAGCAAATATACCGTGTATATCCCCTATATCTAACAATGTTGCTCGAAAAGCTTCTATTTTCTCAGCTGTCACCGGATTTTTATAATCTTTACATTCTACAGCTACACGATATGTTACTGTACCACATGTAAATTGCCAGTACACATCAATCTGATGTTCTCTACTAACACCCTCAATTTTCACATCATGTTGAACCACAACATCTTTCAACCCATCTGCACAATTTAATATTTTGTATATATCTTGAACAAATAGTTCGTACTCTTCTCCATTTTTTTGCAGATTCATTTCCTGTGTACTACTTTTCAAATTATTATTGATTATCGTATTTTGATTTAAGTATAGCACAAATACCATTCCCTGTCTTTAATGATTTTTTCTACTCCACACCATTCCAATCTTATCCAAACGAACAATTGTTTCGTAAGTAAGTAATCATCGGTACCTTGTATTTTAATAAATTCCGCCCATCGGGCGACACATTTATTACCTACTTACGTTAGGTTTAAAAATTTCTGGAAGTTCACATTTTTACTATTTGACATGTAGCGGTATGACCAAAATCAATGTACGATATAACTTTAGTAATTAAATTCAAAGCAAAGGAGATTATTATGGATAACTTAGAAACGCTTGTTGAGAACTATCTGGAATACTGCAGTACGCAGAAATGTTTAGACCAAAAGACACTGAAGGCATACAGAATTGACTTACGACAATTCTCTGAACAGACATTTCCACACGATGTTACAGAAATCACATCCAAAACACTTGAAGACTACATTGCAAAGCTTCACCAACAATATAAGCCTAAGACAGTAAAGAGAAAAATAGCCTCACTAAAAGCTCTTTTTCATCATCTTGAGTACAAAGAGATAATTAACAGGAATCCTTTCAACAAAATACAAGTGCGCTTTCGTGAACCTGTCATATTGCCAAAAACAATACCTCTACACACTGTTGAAGAATTTTTAACTACTATTTATGCTCAACGCAACAATGCCAAAACTGATTATCAGAAAAGAAATGCTCTAAGAGATGCTGCAGTTGCAGAGCTCCTATTTGCCACCGGCATGAGAATTTCCGAACTTTGCACACTGAAAAGTGAAGATGTAAATCTTTACGACGGAACCATTCTCATATATGGCAAAGGAGATAAGGAAAGACGTATCCAGATTGGAAACGATGCAGTTATTAGCATCTTAGAAGAATATAAGACCGATTTCAAAACAGAAATCAAGAGCTGCAATCATTTTTTCGCATATCAATCTGGCAAAGCGTTATCCGATCAGTCTGTCCGCAGAATGATAAATAAATACGCCTCTCTTGCCGGTATTGATTTACATATCACACCACATATGTTTCGACATACTTTTGCCACAAGCTTATTAGAGGCAGACGTCGATATTCGTTATATTCAAGAAATGCTGGGACACAGTTCTATCAATGTTACAGAAATATATACCCATGTAGCTATAGCAAAACAAAGAGACATTTTAACCACCAAACATCCTCGAAAAGATTTTCATATATAATTTTCTTCTACAATCCATCGTTTTCATGATGGATTGTTCTTATTTTAATGGATAATTAGAAGTTATCCATTGTATATGGAAGTTGAAAGATATAGGAGATTGTCTATAAATTTACAGTATAAGGATAATAATATGAATGAACAATATGATTTTGCATTTTCTTTTGCTGGAGAAGATCGAATATTAGTAGAAAAAATTAAAGACGGACTAAATGGATTTAAGATTTTTTATGATGAAGATAAACAAAGTGAATTATGTGGAAAAGATCTATATAATTATTTGAGAAATCTATATATGAAACGAACTAAATATGTAGTTTGCTTCTTATCCAAGCACTATAAGAAAAAGGTTTGGACAAATTTAGAATTTTCAGCAATTAAAGAACGTCTTATGTCTACCTTTTTTGCTTCGGATTTTTTAATTCCAATAATATTAGAGGAAGATGCTCTTTTAGAGGACATTCCTGCCTATATGGGATTCTATAAACATAAAAGTGTGCACGAAACGGTTGATCTGTTGAAGAAAAAATATGAGCAATCATTAAATGAAGATTTCTATTTGGAAAACGTCAGTCATTTTAGCGAATACTTGTTACAAGAAATTTTGTATAGATTAAAATCAAAGGGAATACAGGCAAAAAGAGACAAAAATACTCTTGTTATAAATTCAGAGCCTAAAAGATTTCATCTTCTACCTGAAGATTTTTCAAACTTACCATGCCTTCTTCTATATGAGGGTGTAAAAGAAAATCCACCTGTTGGCATAATTACATGGAAACGCAGTAAAAATTTACTTTTTACATGGAATTCTTTTACAGATTTGTTACTTGATGATACAGTGGATATTTCTATTGATGAGTTAATACCTATAATCGAAGAATATTTCCTAAGAAGTGAAAGCGAAAGGTAATGCTGTATGAATGTTGAAATAATATGCAACGAATTAGGGACGGGTAAAACTACTTATGTGACCAACCACTTTTTCCCATTTGAATATTTTACTAAAGATATATTAGAAATTACAAATTGGAATATTTTTAGAAAAAGTAAAGAGACTTCACCTTTTTGTATAATAGATTCTGTTGATAGTATACCCAAACACCTTTTTGATAGTTGCATGAATGAATTAATTACTTTCAATTGGAAAACTATAATATTTGTTTTCGATATACCAAAAGAACAACTGACCGAATGTCAGAATTTTAATATGATATGGAATTGCGGATTCATACCCATGAATTATGAGTATTCTAATTTTGTTACTGATAAAAGTTGTTTTTATAAATATTTATCCAAGAGTTATCCCGAAATTGACCTTTCTTCATATGATAAAATTTTAGAAATTACAAGCCATAACTTTAAAGAAATAGATCGATTGATGCTTTATAACCATCTAAATGTTGGAAACAAAAATACTATAGACAATAAGGCATTAGCAAAATACGTAGGTGAGGTTATCCAAAGTAAGTATAAAGACATTCCTAATGCTGATATATTCCTAAAGAAAGCATCCATTATTGGAGAGCAGTTTGTTTGTGACATTTTAGAAGCACCAAATGGTTTTGGATACGATGCGGCATCCACCTACTTAGAGAAGATGAACGAAATGCATGGATTTATTAGAAACTGTATAAATATTGAAAATCAATACGAATTTGTGTACTCTGAAATCTATCAAAGTATATTCAACAGTATCAGCAGTGAAAATAAAATATCTTGGTTCAAAATACTTATACAATATTACGAATGTCAATATGAGCATTTCAGCCATATAAATATACATGCACTAACTAAGCTAAAAGAATTATACCAGTTATTACCTTCGTATCGAATGAAATATAAAAAAGTGTGCTTCCTGCTATTTTACAAATTTAGAAAAGCAAACAATACCTATAAGGCATTAGAATTGGCAAGAGAAATTGTTGAAAAATTGACTGATGAAACAAATTTAGTAGAGCATGCATTTATTCAAAATTATCGTGTAAAAACAATAATGCAAAATGGCGATTTCCAACAAGCATTAAAAATATTACAAGACCTACATGACTCAGAAATATACCCAGGAAGCAGAATGCTAATTAAGTATTATTATGCTTATTGCTTATATCAAACAGGTAACATTGATTTGTCGTATTATACAACTTTAGAAATTGTAGAATATTTAAAAGATACATCGGGTGCAAATACTCATTCACAAAAACTATTTTGTATGACATATTCCCTCATGTCTACAATCCAAAATCATTTAGGCTTAGATGATGGTGGCGTACGATATTTTGTTTTAGCATTAAATAATGCTTTATCAAAATTAGATGATAAAAAGTATTTTTATGATATTCTTAAGAAGTGTGATATGTTTTATGACTATGAACAGATTCAAGAATCCTTAGAAAAATGTCTTGAATTTTATGAACATAATTGTGATTGGAGTTCTGCTGGTGAAGTATGTACAAATTTAGCAACAGAAATGATGTTTCAAAATTGTGCAGATGCAAAAAAAATAAAAAAATATTATGATAATGCAATAAGTTATTTTTTCGAGTATCATAACGAAAAGCTTGCTTATGCCAAAAATAATCTTGGAATATACTATATAATAGTTGAAAATAACCTTGTCGAAGGACTAAATACTTTTAAAGAAGCATTAGTTATTGGATTATCTGACTTTTCATATATGACCATTTACTTAAATATTTGTATGTGTTATATATTATTGGGTCGTATTGATAGTGATGATTTTACCGATGCCCAAACACACTTTATTTTTGCAAAGAAAAAATTAGGCAAACGCAAACATAAATCTATATATGAAGATATATATGAAAAACTTTTATATACGATTATTGATGAGCATCAAGGTAAAGATGTCACGCTTGTTTGTGAATCTATGCTTACCGCTTTAGATGAGAACAATTTTTTTACACCTTTATTGAAAGATATTATAAAAAGAAATCAGAATAAAACCGATTCATTTTCTCAAAATAATTTAAATAATTCATTTTATTATAATAAAATGAATCAATTACGATGCTTTTTGGCGGAATTTAGGTTTTGGGAATAGACAATCTTTTACATGCTGTTTCAATAATTAGTTGAATAGTCTCACCATATGTATATCCGTATTTACCACCCACAACATCGAAAGAACCGCCCTTAAATAATGCAGGCAAAGGATTTGCTTCAATGAAGTAAACGTTATTATCTTTTGATAGGCGAAAGTCAAACCGGCAGAAATCACGACATCCTATAGCTTTAAATAAAGTCGTGACTGCATATTCAAAATAGGATTTTGTTTGAGTATCAAGATTTAAGATAATATTGTTATAATCACCATTCAATTTCCAATTTGTATCTAACCAAAAATCATCCGTTTTTTGTACATCTACAGTTGTGACATCCCAAATTTTTTGTGGAGTTGTATCAATATAGGGAACGGTAATTTCTTTTCCAAATATAAATTCCTCACATAGAATATCTGTATGATATAGTTTTAATAACTCATTTATTCTGTATTTGGCATCATTGTTAGTGTAACATACTGATATTCCTGAACTATTTCCCTCATAATTAGGTTTTAATATAATCGGAAAATGAAGTTTTTCTAATTCTTCTCCAATATTATTATCTATTCCTGGATAACTTACAAGAATACTTTCAGGAGTCTTAATTCCATAATGTTGTGCAATTATTTTCGTAAGATATTTATTTAGTGTTAATGAGAGACCAAAAGCATCTGTTCCAATATATGGAATTCTATATGCTTCAAACAATGCTGGAAGAATACCTTCTCGATTACGAGAAGATATTCCTTCTGCTGTATTATATACGATATCACAATTAATACTATCTTCTTTTATGAGTTTTATAATATTTTGTGCATTACCAAGTAAAAACACTTGATGCCCTAAGTGTTCCAACTCTCTTTTTAGTAAAAGAATTGATTGTTTCTCTGCAAAGTCATTATATATCTTATTTTCTAAATTATACATGTCTTTTGTGTCATATGCTATTCCAATTCTCATAAGTATCACCTCAGAAAAAATAATATTATCTTTCAACTTCCATATACAATGGATAACTTCTAATTATCAATAAAATTATTATACTACATACACCTCTGTTTTTCACTATCTTTCTGACATTTTTATTTGTTTATAGTCATACTTCATTACTGTACAGAGACAATGTCAATTACTTTAGTAACTTTTATCATATTGCCTAAATTTCTTTTTCTACCACTGCTAATATTTCATATGAAACCACTTAACCCAAACCGCACAAAACTCCTTAATGGAAAAATTAATTAGCATTCATCTAATTAAGGAGTCTCCTTGTGGAATATTCTGACTCAGTCAAGTCGATATCACCTGCTGCAATCAACAAACTTGCTAGTGGGTCTGACAAATATACGGTAAATTCTTGCAGGGATTATTCAAGAATTGCAAAATATTTTTTAATCATTGATGATTCCCCGCTCTAAATCCATTCCGATCTGTCTGTAAAAATTGTCCAAGATCTCAAATGCATTTCTACAAGAATCTGCATGTTCAGAAAATGACTTATGAAGCAAATCCCCGTGAACTTTTCTTGATTTGTTTCTTATCAGTTTTGATGCAAGTAACTCGCCATAAATCCATGGAGATTCAGTTGCTAATTCTTCTGAAATCATATCAGACCACTTTACCGATGATAGCGTGTTGACAAACATTAAACACTCTGTTCTATCTGATGAATTATATTATGATAAAAATGCAACATAGCTACCTGTTCTAGATTCGGCATCATTACATGGTTATTTTTCTCAGCAGCCGCTCCACCATAAGTCTGTGATTAACATTATAAAATAATCCTTCATTTAATTCACTTCCCCAAGAATTTATTGCTTCCCATTTTCCTTGTTTTAACAGTTCATATGCATATTCACTAGAACGCCCTCCCACAGTACCTACAAGTGCCACAGGTATACCGCATTTTCTCGCCATCCCCACTTCAATATCAACACCCTGCTGTGACGGATCATCTTTTAGTTTACCACCAAGGCAAATCAGCATCTCTGCCTTATCTCTGCATATCATATTTTTCCGCATTTCCTGAATATCATTTGATAAAACTACACTGCATTTTTTATTTAACAACTCTAAATCATATGTATCTGCATATTCCTGGGACATATGCATCTCTATCGAATCCTTTACATCGGAAGAGTATAACTCCCCAATATCAAATATTATCTGTTGAAACGTCGGATGTGCGCCAAACACCAGTGTATACCCATTTCGAATAATTTGCCTAGTATATATAATGACTGCTTCTGTCAGTGAATTCTTATATATTTCGTCATAATCTGGAAATGCTCCCGAAATAATAATTCTTTTTCCCTTTTTGGGACTGTGTTCTCCTAGTACATTTTGAATATTTGCAATGTAATCCTCATAATTTTCCTCACATACCCTATTATCAGAAGTCTTACTATCTCTTTTCCCATGAGTAGAGAGCAAAAATAACTTGTTACACTCTTTGTATAGTTCCATATTTTTTACATTTGTACAAAATCGTTCAATATCGTTCTTTTTAGGATTTCTTCCAAAACATTGTATATAATGCCGTCTAATTCCTGAATCATATCGATCTTTTACATTATCAATATACTCTATTTGATACGCCAATGTATTTGCCCCATCACGTTGCAGCTTAATCTTATTCTCTCTATTCATTTCCATGAAGCACTCCAGATAAGAATACACTTGTCCTGAAGAATTCATAATTAATTGAAAACATTTATCTTCTATTTCATCCACAATCTCTTCAAGCCGCTCCGAATTGAAAAACTCATCGCTGGAATATCGAAGCACAGGATTCTCACATGGTCGTATTTCCATATCCTCATAAGGTGCATCGTCAATCTGGACCCATAATATGGGTATATCATTAAGCATCGCGTGGCACAGTTCCTTCATAATGTATTTCGAATATTGAGCATTCTCGGTCTGCAGAAAAATCAACACATCACTTATTTTCAAATTTTCATCAATATCCTTTTGAGCGTCATCCCCAACCTCAACATTTACTACATCGCGGTAGACATTCCTTTCTCTCGTCAAAAGCCTTAATCCATCGGCAAGTTTAGATGCAAGTTGCTCTCCATCTTTCCTACAGTGGCTGATAAAATACAAAACATCATCACTGTAAAGAGGCGACAATGTTTGAGCAATGATTTTTCGTGCAAATATCTGTGCTATTGCCCTTATATTGTTTTTCAACGGATTCCTATTCTCTTTCCGGCAAGCCACATCAAAACTCTGTCTGTCAGAAACTGGTTCAGGCGGTCTCCTGCACTCTGGTTTTGCTTCCATTGCCACTGGCCATATCCTGCTTTGGACATCATTATATTTTCCAAGCAGTTTTAATATCTGTTTGTCGTATACTCCATTTTCTGATGTGAAAAATATAAAAATATCATCTTTATCTGCCTTTTCAAGCATGATCTGTCTTATAAGTTCATATGAACCTATGGTCCGCAGATTATATATGTACTTATCAAGAATTGTATGACACTCATTAAAGAAACAAATTGCATCTCCAACATCCTCCATAGTGAGTTCTGGTCTACAAAATATCACATTCATTTTATCCCTCCTACTATATTTCACTTCCTTTAGGACTGTTAATATCACTGTTATCAATGTATTCTTCTTTGTCCAACTAAAATCAATAAGTTTTCAGCATAGTATAAGTCCCATAGCATTATGTTACATCCATTATTATATCAAAAATTTAATGATAATGTAGCTTATAAAAGAAAATAGTTACCAGTAAAAATTACAATAGTTAATTTCCTCGCATAAAAGGATGTTTGAATTACCTTAAATTTTCTCAGTCCACTAAATATTGTCGAATCATGTTTACAGCTTCTATATATAGTGGTAGAATTTAAAAAGAATAGTGGATTATATAACCATATAATCTCAAAGCAAAGAATCCTCCCTAAGAAAGGCTATTGACTATTGATATGATAATATCCCCAAATTTTTTAAATTCAATCGCACAATCTTATAAAATTACTGAAGATTCTCAAAAATCTATATTGTCAGAAAATAAAAACTATTTTTTTGAATCTGGACATACAGACATAAACAGAAATTATGATATATTTTTATCACATAGCTATTTAGATAAGGTTCATGTTTTAGCATTAGTAAAGCTATTTAATATTCATCAATTTTCTGTATATGTTGACTGGTTAGAAGATAATCAACTAAATAGGGAAGATGTCAATGTACATACAGCTAACTTATTAAGAAATCGAATGAAACACTCTAAATGTTTATCCTATTTAACAACGGAAAATATAACAAAATCCAAATGGTGTCCTTGGGAGATTGGTTATTTTGATGGATTAAAACAATCAAAGTGTTGTATTTTGCCTGTTATGGAATATGGATGCGAATTTAATGGACAAGAATATTTGGGATTGTATCCATATTTGGAATATGCTTCTTTTGCCGGTGTAGATGCAGCTTGTGATTTTTATATATGTAACCAAAATCGCACTGAATTTATAAAATTGCGTGATTGGATAAAAGGGTCTACAAAATATTATAAAGGAATATTGGTATGATGAAAAAAAAATATGTGAAAAATATATCAACTAAAGAACTGCATAAAGAAATCGATTTGATTCAATCATGTATTAACCGCATGTCCAAAAATTCTTTTTCTTGCAAAAGCTGGAATCTCACATTAATAGCAGGAGTATTCGCATTAACACCGGAAAAAATCAATAACTGGTATATTTGTATTGTTATTTTTTGTATTGATTTGTGTTTTTGGTGGCTTGATTCGTTTTTTATATTACAAGAACAGAAATATAGAGATAAATATGAGTGGGTTATACAAAAAAGATTAGAAGGAAATATAGATTTTTTATATAACCTTGATCCCAATAACAAAAATATGAATCTTGAAGACAAAAAACGAAATCAATTCAAAGCAATATGTTCACCAACATTATTACCTATGTATGGTGGGATAGCAATTCTACTTGTTATCTTTATAATAATAAAATTAAACGGAGGCGTATAACTATGGGCAGAAAAATTTTTATTTCCTACAAATATTGGGATGATGATGTTTATCCGGTGCCAAGATTTAGTGATTATCATCCTAAAGTAAGAGATTATGTATCTTGGTTAGAAGATAAATTCCAAAATCGCACAGAACATTATTATAAAGGTGAATCTGATAATGAAGATTTATCCATGTACTCTGAAAATTATATTTGGGACAAACTAAAGGACAAAATGTACGACAGTTCATTAACTATCATTCTTATTTCTCCAAATATGAAAGAACCAAATAAGTGGGAAAAATCTCAATGGATTCCCTGGGAGTTATCATACTCTATTAGAAAAACAACAAGAGCGTATTATACAAGCCAAAGAAATGCAGTACTGGCTGTTGTTTTGCCTGATAAACACGGAAATTATAATTATTATAAATCTATGCGACTTTTTTCAATCCTACAAGCTAATATAGTTAATGGGTATATACCTGTTGTGTCATGGAATGATTTTAAATATAATTGCGATAAATACATAGATAAAGCTTATGAAGCACAGAAGAATACTCCTGAGTATAAACTTCAAATAAATATATAAAACTAAAAAGAGGAAATACAATTATTAATGAAAAAAATTTCTGGGTTATTTTTTTTAAGTTTCTCGATTGAACCAGAATTTACATTTTCTTCTGCCTTTTTTACTTTATAAAGCGCATCCGGTGTATTCTCATCAAGCCATACTGGTCTACTACCCAACTTTGGTTTTCTTTCAAGCGGTTTCTCATAAATATTTCTAACCAAAGATTGGTAGCCTTTATTGTAATTGTCCCCTGTTAAATCCTTATACATTCGGCTCTTAAGATATGCCGGCATATAAGGTTCGCCATGCTCATCACGCTCCATTATCACAGGCACAAATTTCTCCTGATTGGCATGTCCATAGACCTCTGCTGATATGATAGCTGTTTCATCTCCAACTCCGCCACTTCTGCTATCTGCTTTGGTAACATATCCACTATCACATATTATCAAAACCTTATCTATCTCCGGATTCGTAACACATTGTTCCATAAATGCATACTTATCCTGCCCATCTTTTAGTTCCCATATATCCAGCTTAACTTCTATTCCATCATGAAGCAAATTTTCTGCCAAATGTTTGACTTTTTCTTTAAATTCATCTGATGTCCATGAATAAGAAAGACCTGCGGCGTTTTATCACGCATTGTTGCTCCCTCCTTTACGATTTTGCCTCCACATTAATCATCTATTTTTTTATAATAATATTTAAGTAGTTATCCAATCCATTGAATGCAACCTTCAATTCATAATTCATATCTGACAAATCACTTTCTTTACTTTTTTGTAGGCAGTGATTCATATACTTCATTGTTTCATAAAATATATCTTTATCTTCCAGAAATTGCTGTTGATATGAATATGATGATTCTACAGTCACTATATCATATTTCTCGTTCAATCTAGCAACAAATCTAGATAATTCTGCACATAATCTAGGATCTAATTGTTGTGCCAAAAACTTATTAATATCTAAGCCATCAATAATAGTAATTTTATCATTTGCCTTTGCTTTAAGTTCTAACTTATCCCAATCAATTTGAAATGTAATTTCAGCTCTAATAATTTTTTTTGAATCAATATATGAAAGGGTCAATCCATTTATTATTGCTCTATCTATTATTCCTTTTTTTATAGAATCTTTACAATCAGTAGCTCCACATTCCTCAACTAAATCCAATATAACTTGTGCTAACATTCTGACTCTTATTTTTAAATTTAAATCAGAATCCATTTTAACATTTGGTGGTAATAAATCAATATCAGACATTATTTTTTATACCTCTATCTTTTAGAATATCACTAGCAATCTTATCTATTTCACTATATGTAATTTTCCCCTTATATTGGCATACCTTTTGTGAAATCGAATTTAATTTATCTGAATTGAAATAGGAGCATTCTTTTACCATTTTCTTTATTATATTTTTTCTATATTGATTTTCTATTTGGGAAAAAAAAGCAATATTATTGTGACGATATTTATAATAAAAGTGTTCAAAATCATTCATTCTGCTTGTTTTTACATATTTTCCTAAAATTGATTTTACAATTTCTCTTTTTTCTTCTATATTTGGTTCCCAATAAAAAATATCCGCTCTTCCGATTCTTAAAAGTGGCTCATAAATATTTGACAGGCTGTTAGCTGTAAGAATAATTGGAATCTGATACTCTCCATTTTGCTCCGCTATATTCATCATAAATCCTGTCAAAATATTAGTATTAATTGTTTTTTTAATATTATCATCATTATTAATTATCCCCTGATGAAAATCATCTATAACAATAGCTACTATGTTTTTTTCTCGCAATCTTTTTGCGTAATTGTAAATATGTTGTAACTTATCTTTTGCATCATTTTCATGACTACCCGATAGTTCAGAAGCAGAAACATAGATTACATAAAAACCTCTTTGTGTGCATGCTGCTATTGCCTGCGTAGTCTTCCCTTCCCCTGGTTCTCCCTGAATTGCTAAATAAATCGGTGGTTTATATGCCTTATCCATATCGATTGATAATGCAATAACATGACTCACCACTTCATCCGAAAACCGCTCTGCGACTCTCATATTTTCATATAAATCACTATATGGTGGAATTAATAACCCCAATTTATTTATTTCTTTTTGTGTATCCGAAACATACTTATTTACCTCTTTACTACCAGTCAAAAACTCATTCATTATATTTACCTCCATTAATTTTTTTTAATGAGACATCACTTTCATTTCTGTTTTGCTGCAAAAATGCCCCTAATGTAACCCAATATTCTTCACTATCTATATCATAGTCATCCGTATTCACAAAAAATCCTTTTTTAGTTTTCTCCTCGTCTTTATTTATATCATTTTGAAAACATGATTTTTTTGAATATTCTTTTAACTTCTTACTCTTGGATGATTCTGTTTTTTCATGATTTTCCCTTGATGATTTTTTCTTTGAGTTTCTTCTTATCAATTCAATAACAATAGAGAATCCCCCTTTTATTATCACTTTGATAATTTTTAATATTTCATTCATTTTCCCATCTTCCATTTCGTCATCAACAATTTCCATGTCTTTATTCACTTACTTTTATTTCTCCTTACAGATATATTTCACTGCTTTTTGTGGATATTAGTATACTCCATCTTTAAAGCTATGCATATATCTATATTATACAAAAAAATATTATTACGATTTCTTTTGCAATATTAATTATAGCTATTGCATATAGCATTGCCTATTATTTCATTTAATTTCTCTTATTTTACCATATTTACTTATATAAATTTTGATGATATAATAGACAAACTGAGTTTTTGTTATAAATTAACATCATAATGGAGAAACATATGAATAACCTTTCAACCACGATAGAGACAATACAAAATAAAATAATTAAGAATATTAATTTACGACTTATAGAACTTGACATGACTCAACAAGCGCTATCGCAACGTACACATATTGCTCAACCAACTATTTCTAAGCTTCTAACTGGAAAGTCTGCGTTTTCTCTAGAGCAATTAATCATAATATCCTCAGCTATTGGAATTAACCTGCTGTCAATTATTAATGATTCTGATTTCATAAATATTCCACTCAAACCAAGCTCATCAATTGATTTAATTCCAGAAAGTGACAATCTTGCATTGGACACTACTAGACCTGCTTTCAAAGGATATCTTAACAATACATTTCATATATATTTCCTTTCTACCGTAACAGGTGAAAATCGTATTATAAATGGAAATATCGAATTCATTGATACCCCCAATAAAAGATGTAATGTAAAACTAACTATTTCAACAGGTAAAACTAATCTCTTTGGCGAAGAAATCACAAAAGAGTATACTGGCAATCTAATTATATCCATCCAACAATCTACCTGCTATTGTATACTATATAATAAAGATATAGCAGAATTAAGTTGTCTCAGTTTCTCACACATGTATCTTTCAAACGAAGATCTGAAATGTCGCATGTGCGTTGCACTAACAACATCAAGTGGTGAAAACCGACGTCCAACAATACAGCGACTTATTATGAGTAAATATTCTTTTGATTTAAATAATAATGAAGATGTTCAATTTTTGACAAGCCAACTCCGACTTAATACAAAGACTATATCAATTGACCGAACTGATCTAGAAGAAATTTTGACACTTGATGAATACCAAAAATATAAAGCCCAACTAGTTCCATCTTCTTATGCTGAATCATGTATTTTAGACGAAAACCAGTTGCTCGCTTTAAATATGAAATTGGCAGAGAAAATCAATCTCATCAATATGCTTAGAGATAAATCTAGTGCTCCCAAAAACAATAAAATTGGTACAAATACTGATGAATTCTTATTTGAATATATTTCTGAACGAAGCGATTTTAACAACCAGTAAACAAAAATACCGGCAAGCTAAAATTTTGTAAGCGCTCAATATTCCAACGCTAGATTCTAATTAACGCTTGCATCATCTTTGCTAGATGCAAGCGTTTTACTACATTTTAGTTTTTACAAACATTTTGAACTTCTTTGCTCCACGGAGTCAAACCACGCGCCTTGGATAATTAGCATTTTTGTGAGACACTCTATAAGACACGAAAAAACTAATAGTTTTTTAGAGGAGGCAAACTATCATGGATAAATGTACTCACGATGTAAGGCGTGCTAACTGGTTAAATATCATAAATCAATGTCAGGAACGACCTGCAAACGTAACTGTCCATCAATGGCTGAAAGACAATGATATCAAGGAAAAGTCTTATTATTACTGGCTGCGCAAGTTTCGTAAAGAATCATACGACCAGATGAAGCTGCCTGTAACAACCGAAAATCCTGCCGAAATTTCTTTTGTTGAAATAGCTGCCCCTGTTACATCAGAGAAAACTATTCAAACACGGGAATTTTCGTCAGCTTCTAACGCGACTGCAGTTGTCAGGAATGGTGATATCATTCTCGAAATATCAAACGATGTTTCAGATGCTGTGCTAAGCAGGCTCTTAAAGGAGGTAGTCCATGCTGGAGAACGTTGCTAAAATCAATCGGGTTGTGCTTGCGTGTGGTACAGTGGATCTGCGCAAAGGCATTGATGGTCTCTCGATGATCATTGGTGACAAATATAAGCAGAATCCTTTTGAGAAAGGAACCTTGTTCCTGTTCTGCGGTAGACGTTCCGACAGGATTAAAGGACTGCTTTGGATGGGCGATGGATTTCTTTTGCTGTATAAACGGATTGAATCTGGTTCACTATCCTGGCCAAGAACCACGGAAGACGCTGCGGATCTTACCGAAGAGCAATTCGATTACCTGATGCTCGGTTTAAATCCGCTCGATCCTAAAATCAAGGATGTAACACCACAAAATTCCTTCTGAGTTTGTGCAAAACAGAGATTTTTCAAAGACATTTATGACGTCAAAAAATCTATAGTTGAACCTGGTTTATATGCTTTTTTCACAACTGGTACAATGGTTAGCAGTTACTTGAAACAAATATCTTGAAATTTGAAAGCTCTATATTTCCCTGCGTTTATCAGCATCCTATAGCCTTATAGCGATAGGCATAATGACGGAGAGCTAACACACAAGAATTCGCTAATTAAAGCTGCTTCTGTTATAATGAAAACAGTTTAAGGAGCGAAGCAATGGCACAGAAACATACATTGGAAGAACTGAATAATTGCAGCCGCGAAGAACTGATTACCATTGTTCTTATGATGCAGGGACAGCTCGATGCTTTAAATGATAACATCGAAAAACTCATTGAGCAGGTCCGCATTGCCAATAATTATAGATTTGGCAGGCATACAGAGAGCTTAAAATCAATCGAAGGCCAGCTTTCGTTTTTTGACGAAGCAGACGCCGCCTATGATGAATCTTCCAGGGAGCCTTCTGCTGAAGAGGTCATTACTGCCAAGCGTGCAAAGAAAAAAGGACAGCGGAATATCGACCTGAAAGATTTCCCGGAAGAAATACTTCCGCCATACAGTGTTTCTGAAGAACAGCTGGATGCTTTTTATGGAAAAGGCAATTGGCGCCGTATGCCGGATGAAACCTACAAGAGGCTTCGTCATGAGCCCGAAGCATGGACTGTCGAAATTCATACTGTCGAGGTGTATGTGGGAACTGATGGTGATCATCAGGATGAGTTCCTTCGTGGAAACAGACCCAAGGACTTGCTTCGCAACAGTATAGTGACGCCATCATTACTGGCATCAATACTTAATGTAAAATATGTGAATTCATCAGCATTACACCGGATTGAGCAGGAGTTTCAACGTAATGGCGTAAATATATCACGCCAGACAATGTCCAACTGGATTGTCAGATGCTCCCAGATGTACTTCACTCCGTTTGTTGAACGGATGAAGCAGGAGCTGCTGTCACTGCATGTCACACAGTCAGATGAAACACCGACTCAAGTAATAGCAGACAGCGACCACCCAAACAGCAAGTGCTATATGTGGGTGCACCGTTCCGGAGAGTTTTATACCCGACGCCCGATTGTGATATATGAGTACCAAAAAGGACGTGATCATCAAAAGCCTCTGGATTTTTACAAGGATTACAAAGGAATCCTTGTAACGGACAGCCTGCAGCAATATCATCTGGTTGATAAAAAGCTTCCAGATGTGACAAACGCAAACTGCTGGGCGCATGCAAGGCGTGATTTTGCGGATGCGGTTAAGGCTGCCGATAAAAAGGATCCGTCTTCTGTAAGGCAGTCTGTTGCCTATCAGGCATTGCAGAAGATAGCCGGGTTTTATAATGCTGACACTGAGTTAAAAGGGCTCTCATCAGAGGAACGGCTTCAAAAACGGCAGGAATTGATCCGGCCACTGGTTGAGGAATTTTTTGCGTGGGTAAAACAACAGGTTAACGACTGTGCGGTACCTCCAAAATCCAAAACAGGCCAGGGGCTGAATTTCATAATCAATCAGGAAAAATATCTTAAGGTATTTCTTGAAGATGGAGATGCCCCTATCGATAATTCTGCCTCGGAGAGAGCCATACGCACCTTTTGCCTCGGCAAGAAAAACTGGATGTTCCACAATACAGCCAAAGGAGCATCTGCCAGTGCGATGGTATACAGTATTTCAGAAACAGCCAAGCTGAATAATCTGCGGCCGTATTATTATTTTAAATATATCCTCACAGAACTGCCAAAACTCTGTGAGGAAAAAGAAAATATAGATCCAGAAAAGCTGGACTATCTCATGCCATGGTCAGATAGTCTTCCGGACGAATGCAGGAAGCCACGTCGCCAATAATGGGCGGCGTTGATTTTAATGACTGGCGCATGGTTTGACGTTTACAAGGAAACATATATGATGATCTGTTCATAGATTTCTTTGAGGTATTAAAATACTCAATTCATAAAAGTCTCCGACCCAAAAGCAGGAGGAAACCTCGTCATGTTTCCGAGAATCCAGATTGTAACTTACAATAATATGCCCCTCCTCTTTTTTGAGGAGGGGCATTATTTATTCCACAATCATACCCATTTTAAAAGATTCAATAGCTAATTCCAATACCTGCGGATTACATTCTCTATATTTCAAATAGTATAATAATAAGTCTGTATACTCAATAAACTTCTTCTGATATTGTTCAGGAATGTACTTTCGTTCATCGTCAGATAAACATTCATTAATTATAAGATATGCCGCAAAACGTTCATTCACGAATATATCTTTTTCCTTCTCAGGATACTTAAAGAACTGTAATGGCTTACGCCTGATAATCCATGATACAGTGTATGCCGCAATCTTCTCTGTCCTAATGAGTTCTATATCATGAAAATCCTTTAATCTATGCACATCTGCAGTATAATCCAATAAAGCATTCATCATAATCCGCTCATCGCACCTGACATATTCACTATATCCAGCCTCATCAATAAATTTATTGGCTGTCTTTATGAGTTCTTCTAATCTTGATTGAAATTTGTCCTTTTGTTCACCTTTTAAAAACTGGCTATAATTTGTAATCTTATCTTTATCGTCCATCATTACCTCTCACAAATATCTAATCATAAATCTGCTGATTAGCATACATTATAATGTGAGCAATATCAGTTTTCATATTTTCTCTGGCATGTGAAAAATAGGCAGCCTGACGCTCATCTCTCAAATCATACGCTGCATTTGGAAGCTTATCAATCTTGTAATCCCCATTACAAACCTCCTGAACCAACTCACTAGCTCTATCACGTACAGCCATCATATTCTCACACCTATTCCTTCCTAATGAAAATGTTAATTGCACTCTGTTTCATATCTATCTTATTATCTTTACACTGTATAACAGATGATCTATCCATACTGTGTCTCTGTTCCTGATCAATATTCTTCCAATCAATATATTTATCATTCTCATAATATTTATCACACATATCCCATCCTGAATCATTCAACTGAAAACATGTGGAAATAAGTTCATCAACAGAGTCTAATAATTGAGATAATGTATTTGAATATCTAATCAAGAATTTATTGTTATCACGATACGGATATTTTACCTTATGATCAAATTCACCAAAAACCTCTTCAGATAAAGTCCTCACTTGAATTTCACAGTAAACACCTTTAAAGCATACTACATAATGCTGTGACCTATATCCCTTATTACTATGCTCAGATACTATTTTACCTTTAAAAATATCTCGATCCCCATATCTAGTATATGCCTTAGGCAATTCTACCATACTAATATCAGAGCTATCATGCTGAGGAAATAAACTCACAATTTCATCGAAAATTCCTTCCCATTCCTCTTTAGCTAAAATCAGAATGCGGATTCCAATTAAGTCTCTTACTATAGATTTATAATTGGATACATCAATATCTTTATACTTATAACTATGTTCTTTTCCACGTTTACGAATTATTTTTTCTACCAAATGTTCAGGTGACTTAACTCGCCCTCTTATGGAATGTAACGGAATATCACCATTGCTTGATGAGTGTGTATTAAAATTTTCCATTAGGAAATTTTCTAATTCTACACAAAGCCTGTCTAATTCTGTATTTCTATACTGGACATAATCATCGTAAATATCCTCTAGATTTTGCCAATCCAAACCTGATTTCTGAAAATACTCCTGAACAGAATATTTCTTGAAAAAAGCCTCTTTATCTAACATTAAATTCCTTCTTCACATCGTTTTCTTAACTGTATTCTAAATATAACAACTTTTTGCTATTTTGGCAAGTAAATGTTTATGTATTTTTCCTTTTTCACAGTCGCTCCGTAGAGGGTCAACCGCCTACTGTTATGGTAGCATCCAATGAAATTTTATCATAGCGCATTGGCATTTTAATGTAATATTACTCTAAATCGACAAGGCTTTCTTTACAATTTGAAGCTCAACTATTTTGCCATCTACTAAAGTAATCTTCAAAATATCATTGTAGCTCATAATTGATACTATCTCATTCCTGTTTATAACCTGCAGGCTGCCAATTCTAACCACTGATTCCTCCACTGATATCTCCTGTGGAGAGCTGTAGAAGAGACGAATGGTGCCATCATCATACATTAAAACACTATATTCTAATAAATCATTAATTGAAAATCGGTTTATTGACATTTCTTTCTCCATACTGTAAATAATACTTAATAATTTCACCACTCACTGAACAACGGTTTCATAACATCCTTTACTTCTCTATCTGATATATTATCAATAACCATTTTAATTATTTCATTTTCTAACACAGACTTCTTAGTTTCAGATACGCTCCATAAATAAAACAAATGCCTCATAGCTCTCTTCCGGATAATTATGATTATATATCTCTTTACATTCATTTCCAAAATATGCCATACTTGATGCCACTTCTAATAGTGCCTTGCTAATGTTTTCAAGAGCTTCTCCATTTCTTACTAAAACCTGTATTTTCTATGGCAATTGACTATATAGCAATTTTAATTATGATATAGTTTTTATTTTTTCATACTTCTTTAATCTGCTCATCAATACATATTCATCTATCTTCTCTGCAAGTCAGACAATAAATATAATGCCCTAGTCATCTCTGAATACATATATACCGCGTTCATCAGTTTCTTCAGCTCCTTTGACGAGCTTTCGCTGTTTACAACTTTATATGCATAACTGAATGGGCCATAACACAGTTCTAAAACACAGGTTCTATCCCTTCCCATGGCTTTGCATACATAATTTCTGCTTAGATTGTATGCCATTATTCCGTTTATATCTACACAATATATTCCACTGTCCGAAACCTTTTTTGGTGAAAGGCTATCTTCACAGCCATCTACATTAACATAGCTGAACTTGTAATCATTTATATCACAGCCTTCTCTCACCATAAAGTAATGTCTCACAGTCATCTCAGATCTGCATATCAAAGAACTTCCATAATATGTTAATCCTCTATCTGCATCACTATTATCAGTCTTAATAACAGCCTTGTATGCATCAAAATCGGCTTCAGCAACCGCTTTATCAGCATCGTTCAAAATAGAGTTAGCTGGGTTAGCTGTATTGTAATTAAAGAAAGTCTGCGCTGCAGCTCCATAGTTGACAAGTGACTTCACCAGTTTAACAGTTTCGTTTGAATACTCATTACTTCTGGATAAAAGCGTTTTTGCATACTCCTGTACACTGTAGGAGTACTCTTTTTCGGTTTCGTTATCAATCACAACCCTGGTATCAATATTATCAGACATCTGCGCGGCACTCACCGGGCATGAGAACCTGTATAGCTTTTTGCCATCCACATTATCCTCAGCAGCATCATTTACATTGATATTGTAGGTCTTGCCCGCAATCTTAAACTCCAGATAAGCATCGCTCTCCATCACTGAATCAGACAGCTCCATATAATAGTTTACATCAATATTGTCCTTCAGTGTTATGCTTATACCATATAGATTGATTGTTTGACTATCCGAACCATACTCAGCTGTAAATACGAAGTTATTGGCATTTCCGGTTGTCTTTAAGGTTACAACTCTTTTTCCGGTTGTCCATGTCATCTGGTCAATCGCATATGCTGTGATTCCATTTTGAATGCCTGAAATACTTGGCGGATATGACGAATTATCGGTTGCTATATCAAATTCTGTTTTTCCTGCATCAAGATTTTTCTGAATTCTGTCCGCATATGTCTTCGCCCATTTACCTGCATCCCCTGTCCTAACAAAATAATTATCAGAAAGACTTGTGGAACGTGTTGCGTAACCATCTACAGTATAAATTTTACTGTGTCCCGGGTGTGCTATAGCCATAAGCTCATCCGTAAGGCCAAAATATAAATGCCTCTGATCAAAATTATACCAATTGTCATTGCTGTCATCCCATGTACAATCCGTCTGATACCACTGCCCATCAAGTTTCATGGCATTCCATGTATGTCCGTCATATGTATCCCTTGTCTCGCTGTTTTCTATACCTGCCGCCGTAAGCAGCTTAGCATAAGCGCTCTCGTAGGACTGACAGGTACCAAGCCCTCTGGTCAAAGCGCTTTCCGCCGAAGACCACTTAAGGGTTTTATCGTAATGAAGCTGTTCCAGCAACCAGTCATGCAGCCACAAAGCCTTGCTATACTCAGAGCCATCTGTCTTGCTGTTGCACTCAGCTACAGCTGACTTCACAATCGAAGCAACACTCGGATAATTGTCATCTGACACGCTGATATTAAAACTCACTCGCAAGTAAGTCACTCCTGCCAGTTTATCCATCATATAAAATCTGAAGTTATACGTACCACTAGCTGTAATGGTAAATGTATAATCATGTAATGTACACTCTGATGTATAATTCATCCACTCACCACGGCTTGGATCTGCTACTGATTCAAAAGCCCATTCTCCCGGACTTGAATAGCTCGGTGCATCCATCCTGAATAAATACTTTCCACTGCCACCTGTTGCTGAAACATGAAAGGTGTTCGGCTGTCCCAATACTGGATCATTCCACTCAACCTTCAACGTAACCGCACCGGAAACTGCATCCTCTCTGTGTGCATATGTAATTTCATCGGTATCATTGGCATCATCTGTTGCATCCCACGATTTCTCAGTCATAGGATACTTTTTATTAAACTCATCCGACGTATAATCCAGAGTATGACTGCTAACCACATTCCAGGATTCTCTGATATGATCATCAAAATCATAATTCGATTTCAGCAGATAGCCATTGTATGTGGCTGAATCCTGTCCATCCCAGGTGCAATCCACATTATAATATTTTCTTCCGATACGCACTATATTCCATGCATGTGAACCACCATTTCCGATGCCACTTATGATTCTGACAGACAGCCCTGCATCCCTGCACAGCCTATAAAAAAGCACAGCATATCCTTGACACACAGCTTTGCCTGTGCAAAGAGCACCATATGCAGTGTATATCTGTTCATCGGTTGAATTGTATGCATAGTCGACACGGTCACAGATATAGTCATGAATTTTTTTTATCTTTTTAGCCTCTGTCAGACCATTCAGGCTAAGCTCAGTCATTGCCACATTTACAGTGTTTGTAAGCTGCTCCTCCTGATTAGCATCAGAATGATATAGCATCGTATATTTTATATATCCAGAGACACTACTTATTGAAGTACGGCAGCCAGCATATCCATATATGAGCGCATCTCCCTCCTGACCTGTAGAGTTGTCATCACATGTCATTGCATCATTCAACAAATCCCAGTAAACTGCATCATATGTATCAAACCACGAAGATGGAAAACTCAACGAAATCTCAGTACTTCTGCTAACCATCTGCTTTCTGATATAGGAAGATGCATCTTTATAATCCGAAAAATACCGTCCTGAAGAAGCCCTATAGAACTGACTATCCTCTGAGCTTTCTGCCTCAGAATCCAGTTTTTTCTTTAAATCATCAATGCTAATAACATCCTTATAAAGTGGATTTACTGCATAATAAACATTTTCTTCGGACTTTGAGCCTTCAGTCACTGTACTTTCAGTCTTCATGCTCTCACTAGCCATTGCAAAGGTTGATGGAACCATTGTAAATAACATAATGAGTGATAAAATCAGGCTAATTAATCTCTTTCCTTTATGCATACGTTAATCCTCCATAGCTCTAATCTATCGGTATAATCGGGAGTTCTACCACTCCATTATCAGATTTTTTATCATTATTTCCATCGGTTCCCGAATTACTCCTGTTTAAATCATTGACTCTTGAATCCTTTTTGGTCTTTTTATCCGCTTTATTGGTATCGGTTTCCGAATTGTTACTGCCTAAGTTTTTGTCTCTGGAATATTTTTTATCAGCATTGTCTGCGATGCCTGATTCATCATTTTTAATTATATCGGTCTCATATAAACCCTTGGAATCGTTATTTAAGTTTTTCTTTGTATCTGTCGATTTTTTTTCATTATTATTTGCATAATCAGATTTATCTTTTGAGGAATCTGATGAATTCTGATCTGCATCACTTATCTCTGTGTTTTCTGTATCTAAGACATTCTCTATGTCTACCACTGCCTCTGTGACTGTTTCTGAATCCACTTTATTTCTAACATCTGTCCCTGTATTCTTTGTTGTTATGGCTGTGATCGTAATTACAGTGCCAAAGAGCAGAATTATTATTGTGCTTGCTATCTGTTTTTTCATATCTGTTCACCTAAATCATAAAATACATATATTATTTTATAGTTCCAAGTTGCTACTTTTTTAACAATTCAATATAAATTTGAAAATATTCTACAACTGCAGATAGTTTTCGTATACATAAAATCCACTAGTCCATAGCCATAGTTAATAATGTTCCAGGAAATAGAACCTTACTGCTGTAAAACTGGTAAAGAAGCAAAAAACAATAGTCATTTACTGTTTACCCATGTTTTGAAATATGATAAGCGATGAATTATTCATCACTTATTGTTTATGCAATCCGTCGAATTATTTTAGTTTCCAGCACATTAAGAATACAAACATACAATATCCCCTCAATACCCATTAATAAAATATAAATCTATTTTACTATTAATTTATTATTACATGATTGGAAGTTCCCAATCTTCATTTTTTATTACATAAAGATATCTTTCCTGTGAAACTGTAGTATTTCCACTACTATCGGTTATAACACATCTAAATGTCAGTCCGTTCCAGTACTCCTTTGATCCTACTGCACTTGTAAAGTTGCTTCCTGTTCCCCAGTCATTCCAGTTGCTCTGTCCCTTGTATCTGAACTGCCACTTATAGCCCAGGTTTGTTCCTGTTGCTGCTATGCTTGCCTTTGCCTTCTCTCCAAGCTGCACGCTGATATCCTTCGGCTGACTGGTTATTGCTATTTCCGGTTTTATTACTGTCAGTGTCTTCTCTAATGATGTTACACTGTTTCCCTTGCTGTCACTTACTATGCACCTGAATGTTAGTCCGTTCCAGTACTCTTTTGATCCTACTGCACTTGTAAAGCTGCTTCCTGTTCCCCAGTCATTCCAGTTGCTCTGTCCCTTGTATCTGAACTGCCACTTATAGCCCAGGTTTGTTCCTGTTGCTGCTATGCTTGCCTTTGCCTTCTCTCCAAGCTGCACGCTGATGTCCTTCGGCTGACTGGTTATTGTGATTAGGCTATTATTTGCAAAAACACTATAATTGGGCACTGTACAAAACAAGCTAATTAATATCATCAGCACTCCCAATTTTTTTGGATTCTTAAATTTTAGCATATTCTTTATCCCCCTTTGAACATATATATTATATTTCGAATGGTTCACATATGATAATCATAATTTGTCAAATTACTACACATACAAAATTAAATATGAATCATCTGTTCTCTCTTCATTTTGAACAAAATAATCCTTAAGACCTAATCTTTTATACATCTTAAATGCTGAAACATTTGACGAAACAACGTATAGATAAATTGCTTTCATCCCTATTTCTTTACACCTATAAGCTAATTTCTTGACCGCTGATATTCCATATTCATTCCCCTATCAATTAATATAAATGCTGACTGTATAAAAACATGATTAATTTACATATTCGACTCAAGCTTCATTTGAATAAAAGTACCATCACACATATTGACATGCACAATATCATAATCACGTGTTATATTACAAATATTACTACTATTTATGACTTGAACACTTCCAATTCTGATTACTGAACTCACTATAGAAATCTTCTGAGGAAAATTGTAAAACAACCCTATATTTCCATCATCATACATAAAAACTCTATACTCTTTTAAATCCGTTATTGTAATATTTTCTTCTAACATAATGAGTTATATTTCTCCATATTCACATATTAAAATTCCTCTATTAATTGACAAAGTTATTTATTTCATTCATTAAGATATCAATTATTGATTAATATCTCACCTTTAGCAATTCGTTTTTGTATATCAAACATCTTGCTTAATTGCATTGCCTACTTTGTCCTTTTTGACACCATGAGCAAAAACATCATTAATATATATATTCCTACATAAATTGTAAATGAAATGATCAAAGCTATAATAGAGTTAAATGTATTATTATACATTACTAAACATGTTATTACTGTTGAAACAAAACATGATAGAACTATTTTAAACAATCCTTTAAAATCAACATTATTTTTCAAATATTTTTTTGCTTCCCACAATTGTAATAACATTTGCACAATTTCAGCCATCAGTGTTGCTAATGCTGCTCCATATAAACTGTATCTAGGCATAAAAATTAAGTTTAATATAATATCAACCAAAGCCCCCATAATAACAGCTTTCATATAAGAAATATCTTTACCATGCGGTAGTAATATTTGATTACCTGTAATATTTGAAAATCCTGATACAATTAATATTGGCATCAAAATCTGCATACAAAGAGTTGCATCTTTATAAGCATTTCCCCCCAAAAATGTGACAACATCATTAGCTTCTATTATAAAAAATATTGATAATGGTATAGCTATTCCCATAATTATAGAAATAGATTTTCTTAGTATTTTATTATATGAACTCATATCATTATTTGCTAAATAATATGACAATCTAGGAAAGAGTACTGCACTTATTGCATTAATAAGAGAAAGTAAAACTAGCTTTCCTTTGCAAGCAATATCATATAATCCAACTGCTTTATCACCATCAATAAATCCTAACATAATTGTATCAACATTAGTATATATATTAATTGCCAAAATTGAAGCAAATAATATAAGTACTGCTTTTATATGTCTTTTAAACTTCCACTTTTGTTTTATAGTATAATCTACAAATCGCATTGAATGAAAAAAGTTACATATATAATTTCCTACATAACCCAACATAAGGATTGCTGCATATATTATATAATCATCTTTTTTATGCACAAATATAAATATTAAAGCAAGCGAAATACTCTTCATGACTATAGATCTTATAGCAATATATCCATATTGTTCAAGACCTCCATATAGCCATTCCATCCCCACTGGAGCAATTAGTATTTGACAAACACTTATTAACATTAACAACGAATTCTCTTGAAATTTCTTAACAAATATGATAGAAAATATTAGCAAAACAGAAACCACAGCCGTCACTATCAAATTGATTAAAAATAATTCTTTTACAACTACTGACATTTCCTTTTTATTATTGCGATTTTTGGCTACAACTCTAACACCATATGTATATATTCCTAACGATCCTATCATTAACATATAATTGGTTAAAGAAGTAAAAAAAGAAACCTTTCCAAGATTATCAGCCAGTAAAATTCTCGAAACATACGGATATGTAATTAATGGAAACAAAATGCTAGATAGTTTATATATAATATTCAATATAGCATTATCTCGAAGTGATGATTTCTTTTTCATTGTTTAATCTGCCTTTCTGCAAAGAACATCGATGCATTAATATTTAGTTAACTAATACCGTTTACTTCTTATTATCTATACATATAATTATTTTTGCCACTGATGATATAATATTCGCATCATGCACAAATCGTTATTACTTTACTATGAAGTATTAATTTTAAAGCACTTTTTTTAATTCCATACCATCTACTTTATTTTGAAGCTATCCGTTTAATTCTTAATAACCTTTTTTTTACTTAATTTCAATAATTTCTTATGTTTAACTAGCCTCATATATAAGATGTACAATATTATTACTTTATATAGACCATTTAGTGAAATAATAGAAACATAAAAATAATCTTCTATTGCCATAAAAAAAACACTCTTGGATAACCATGCAAACGCCAAAATATAAAAGCAGTTTTCCCTTTTTTGACAATAACTTCGACTTTTAGCATATAATAACGTCATAACAAAGCCTAGCATTATAGAAAAAAATATAATTCCACCAATTCCAAAATCACTATAATATCTTCTAAAAGCAGTAAATATATTTCCTATTGACTTCCCTTTAATATAACGAAATTCCAAAGGCAATAGCGTCTTCTGCCCTTGTCCTCGATGCACTGCAAAAAAAGTCGAAAAATACCTTAATGTTTCATCATTACCGATTAATCCTGTATTACGTTCCAATGGTTCCTTTACAAATATATCAAAAGCACGTACACCACCTGCAAAATATACTGTAATAGAATTCCATAGTGTATTATTACTACTAATTCTGTTTTGATATACAGAAAACAAAAAGAAAAATAATAAAAAAACAATCAAAATTTTCACGCTTTTACCTAGCATTCTTGTTGATGTATTAGCAGAAAATCCTCTATTTATTCCATTAAAAAAATATATTAAATAGATTATTTCAGCTAAAAGAGTTATTATATCACCACGACTCGACGTAAGTAACGCGTTTAACGGCCAATACAAGCTCACTAAAATTAATAGTCTATCTTTTCTCGCAGAACATTTCATACATTTATTATGTATATAAACATATATTGCAAACGCAGAAAACATTTCAACAGTATACTTTAAAAAGCTTAAATAAGTAGGCATTGATAACTCTACTGGAATAAGATTACGCATCAAAATCCATCTATAACTAAAAAGCAATTTCGCAAATGTAGAATGATTATAGTTCATTGATAGAACAGTATTTATAACATATCTAGCAAATAAAACCAATTCAATAATTCCTATAAAATTTGCTATTATCAATAATGTCAATGAAATGTCTATTCGTTTTCTAATATCTAAATGTTGTAGCTTTCCTACTCTATGCTTCAATTCAAAGAGCGAACCAAAATAATAAGATATACAACCTCCAATTATATAAGAAATAATTCCAATTAATAACATTACACCTGAATACATTGAAAATGTTCCAACATTCCAATCAGTATACCTTGTTACAACTATAATAGAACATATTAGAAAACAAAATGTCATCATTACCGGAGGAATAAACAAATCCTCATGAAATATTTTATATACAAGTAAAAAAATACAAAATAGTAAAACTAAATAAATAAAATACATTATCTCTTTTCATATGATGTTATTACTATCAAAACAACATACGTCCTTTCCTGTTTCTAACTTTACTACATTAAGTACCATAAATTCTGATTCTGATTTGTACTTTAATTTTCCAAATAGCGTATATATAATCATACACTGTATAATACTAGATACTAGATTCTATATTGAAATATCACCTACTTTTAATATACCATTTAATTTTTTTTATTAAAGAATCGATTCTATGAGGATTTTTCACAAAAGGAACTAATTGTTTGATAAACCCTGTCTTCCACTTAGCTTTTTCATAATCCGTTAAAATTTTTTTAGGACGAAAAAAATAATTTCTTTTATTATCTATATAAGCTATTCTCATCACCTTTCCTTCTTCATATGGTAATAATGACAAGGTTTTTGCCTGTAAAATAGTTGGTTGAAAAGCCATTTTTTCATAAGCTTTTACTGCTATGGTGGATAAAATTTCTTTATTGAAAAACAAAGAATTTTTTACGTAATTATTAATAAATTCTAAAGCACCATTTTGAAATTCTTTAACATGCTCATAGGATTCATCCATTTCACACTTTCCATATATTGGTACTATTCCTTTTGATTTTTTCTCATACGAAATGGTTGTACCTATTTTCGGAAAAAGCATAACTTCTAAAATACTTATCATTGTAAGTTTAGGCAATATTGCCTGTTCATCAACCGTATCAAACCAATATCCATATGTTTCCATCTCTTTAAATGATTTTCTAAGTGTACTGCCAAAATAAATTCCAGTATACTTATTTTCAGTTATTTTTTCTAACATATTTTGAATTGTTCCATGCCATCCAATATCTATAAGAGCATACTTCCCCTTTTGTCTCAATCCCATTTGCTCCAAATACTCAACGGAATAATCCGTTATACTTTTTAATTTATCTAACACTACATTACTAAAAATAACATTATTCTTGTCTTCATTTAATGGGAATTTATCACTTACAGAAATATATAAATTAACTTCTTTACACTTTTCAATAATTTCATCTACATCTATTTCTAATGCATCACAAATTTCACATATAGAATAATTCACTCTTGCCATAGTATCAAAAATACTCTCAAGCTTATCATTCTTCAAAACATATGCTTGTCGCAAACTCTTTCGTGAAATTTCTAAATATTTAATATTTTCATTAGGATACAATTTTTTATATATATCAACAACCAAGTACATATCTCTAGCTAAAAAAAATGCAGTCTCTATTTTTTTGTCACGTAACATCTTATGTATCCACTGACAAAAACCTAATAATAATGGACCATATGCTTCATATCCCCATCGAAACATATGTGATTCATTTTTATATCTTGGTAAGGTATTATTAATATACATATATGGATTTCTATCAGATTGATATATATCATTTATCCCCACATAACATGTATTCACTATTTTTCTATTGCACAAAATGGATTTTATCCCTACCTTCATGCAAGCTATAAAATCAGCTCTTTTACTATCGCCAATATGTACTACTTCTTTTTTACTAACTTTCATATCGTTAATTACAAATTTAAACAAATTTGTAGTAATCTTTTGTAGTCCAATTGTTGATGATAAATATAACTTTTCATATTCTATATATCCACAATTTTCAAGTATCTTTTCTATAGTTCTTTGAGGTAAATACATATCTGATACTAAAATAATTCTTTTTCCCTCTTTTAAGCATCTCTGATATAAATTATAAATCGGATAGTTAGTTGTACATACTTTTTCTTCTATTTGAATTTCCAATTCTTTTAAAATATTTTTTTCTTTCTGAGTAACTTTATTTGTAAAAAAAGTATAAATTAGTTCTAAAGAAATCTCCTCCAAGTTAGAACTCAATCGTGCTTTTTTCTCAGCTTTTTTTCTTTCTTCCTTAAATGAAATACCTAATTTTTTACTATTATTTTTTTCAAATTGTTCTTGAACAATATCGAATACGTCTTCAGGAATACAAACATTTCTTTTAATTAATGTGTCAAAAATATCAAATGATATTATCGAATACCTTTTTATTTTTTTCCACATAGTATTTGTATATGAAATTTCCATATTTAATCATTTTCTCTTTCTATTTATCTGTTTTCCACGCTTGCACCATTCTTTTATACATCTCTACCATATTAATTTGTGGTTTCCATCCTAATTTTCTTATTTTATCCCCAGATAATTCTAATTTTGTTTCAGGTGCATACCCATATAATGAAATATCTGAAGGAATATTAAATTCAACTTTTGATTTACCTTTTCCTAACGTTTCTACAACAATTTTTGCCATTTCTCTAATTAACATTGTATTTTTATCATTAACAACATTATACGCTTCACCAACTTTTCCTCTTGATAATAAACATAACAAAGCCCCTATACAATCACTTATATAACAGTAATTTCCCATTGTTTCCCCTTTTGTATGCAATATGATATCATCACCATTAATCGCGCTTTTAGCAAATGATGCATAAACTTTTGTTTCATTTTTATTAACTCCAGCTCCAAAGATTTGTGAAAGTCGTGCAATTACCACTGGAACATTATATTCAACTGCATAAGAGGCACAAAGATTTTCACAAGCTCTTTTTCCTTCAGAATATGAACTTCTAACTTTGAGAACATCTATATAGCCACTTTTTTCTTCAGTTATTGGATTTTGGTTCAATGCTACTGATCCATACATTTCCATAGAAGAAAGATATACCATCGATTTAACATTATGTTCAACTGCTAATTGCAAAATATTATCAGTCCCACTAACAGATGTCATAAGGGTTTCTACAGGATTTGTAACCATATATTTTGATGTCGTTGTGCTCGCTGCATGAACAATATAATCTATTTTATTATTTACTACTATCTTATCCCTAATATCCCCTTTTAATATAATAACATCATCTCTATCCAATTCATCTCCAAATAATAATCGCGCCTTATCTTCAGAACGAACTAATAAATAAAGTTTTCCTGTATCTTTTACCTTTCTTTTTTGTACCATTAAAGTTCTTGCTAACGCTGAACCAATTAATCCAGTTGAACCTGTAATTAAAAAATTACTGTTTCTAAATATTTCCCAATCTATATATTCACTATCAATAACTCTTTGAATATCTTCATCTATTATTTTACCAAAATACATTATACCCCTCCAATTTGCTCATTTTCTTTAGCCATTACCAAGGCTCTAAAAATATGATAATCAATCGGTGTTGTAATTTTTATATTCTCAACAGGTCCAATTACTGTATGCAAAACAGCACCATAATACTGCATTAACATTGCAGAATCAATCATTTCAGTCTTTCCGTCCTTTATAGATTTATAATGGGCATTTAAAATATCTTTTAAATAAAAACTTTGAGGCGCTCGAGCTAATTTACAATGTGTCCTATCTGCAACTTTTGCAATATTCCCATTATCATCGGTTTCTATTATTGTCTCGATAGCTGGAACAACTGTTATTGCATTTCCATTTTCCTTTACACATTTTATATTATCTGAAATAACCTTATCATTTATCAAAGGTCGAACTCCATCATGTATCAATACAATAGGATTATCTTCCATTCCAAATGTATAATCGCGTATTGCAACTAATCCATTTCTGATTGACTCCTGTCCAGTTTTCCCACCAGGAACAACATTTACAACCTTTTTTATATTAAACTTTTCTAATTTATTTTTCAGAAAATCAATCCAGCTTTCAATACATACGACAACAATTGCATCAATTTCTGGATGCTCGTCAAAATGCTCTATTGTATGAATTATTATAGGCTTGCCATTCAATTCTAAAAACTGTTTAGGTTTATCTTTATTTTTCATCCTTGTGCCAGTTCCACCAGCAAAAATCAATGCAGTATTCATTTTTCACCTCATATACTATTTGTTTATTTTAAGTACCATATTCCTTTATACTCAAGATATGAATGATCAAGATCCACATATTCAAAGTTATGATATGAATTTCGCTTTTCTTTAGGTGGCAATCTCATATAATCATTGTATCTCAATTTCAAGTACCCATCCCAATCCGCGGGTCCCGGGAAAATATCATCTTCATATTTCAGCATACTAGGAGTTTCAAACATTTCTCGTGGATATTTAATAGTACTAAAAATTTTAACATCCATACCATATAAAAAAGCAACCCATTTTGAATCACTTGATTCGCTTCTGAGCTTTTGAGCCAATACTTTAATTAAATGTCTTTTTATCCTCATAGGAATAGACTTATGCACCATTTTACCTACCAAAATTGCAATTTTTCCATGATTTTTAGGCGCATCTTGTGCAAGTAATAATCTATATAGCAGAGATTCCCAACTTCTAAAATGTGCTTTAAATTTATTTGATGGATATCCAAAAAGTGGATAAATATCAATAAACACTCCATGATTACAATCACAATTTTCAAACTCTTTCTCAATAATTGTTGTATTTTCTAATCTCACACGTGCAATCATTGTTTTAAATTCAGGATCTGTGTCAATTGTTTGTAGAAAGTACTTACTGGAAAAATCTTTCTGACATTTTACAAACTCATCAAAATCATCTACGTACATTCCTATATCAACATCATCGTCCCAAGGAATTGCTCCCTGATGTCTGATTGCCCCAAGACATGTTCCATTCATAATAAAAAACTTAAAACCATGTAAATTGCATACACGCTTTACTTCTTTTAAAATATCCAATTGCATTAGCTGTAACCTTCGGAGATTATATAAAGGTTTATCTGTGTTTTCCATAACTATTATAGCCTCTCTTCAATAATTGATTTTTTATTTCTTCTATACTTTTTGAACATCCTATTTCTGCTTCAATCTGTGAAGACTGATACAGACCATCTGTATTTTTAAACCATAAAAATTTCATTCCTAATTGTTTTGGTCCCATAAAATCCTTATTTGGATTATCCCCAACATAAACTATTTGTTCAAAAGGTAATCTCCATCGATTTTGTATAATACGAAAGGCAATATCGCATGGTTTACGGAATTGAACTCCACCAAGCTCATCCGTAATAATTATGTCATCAACAACATCCTCTAGTCCTAAGACATCCAATTTGTTTCTTTGACCTTCCGGCCTACCATCTGTAATAATTCCGACTTTAATATTATTTTCTTTTAACCTTTTTATTAACTCAATGACGCCAGAATAAAGATGAATATTTGGACGATGTAAACGATAAATATTTACAACTTCACCCTTTTCTGACATTCTTCCTACACTCTTCAGTAACTCATCTATCGCAGGTGTTCCATCTTCAAAATAACTCCAAAGCTGTTTTTCATAACCTCCACCTAAATATTCACTAACCTGTTTATATCCAGATTTCACATATTCTTTCTCACTGTATAATGTATCATCAAGATCAAAAACCACACCCTTTACCGGCTGTGTATCCTCACCATTTGATATACACACGCTCTGATCAAATCGACTGTATACAGCCCCATTACAGCCTATTCCTTCTTGATACTCAACACTTTCTCCTGTTAATAGTTTTAAAAGTGCTTCTGCCGAACGAGCACCAGCCTTCATGCTAAGTGGCGCACCGCCTCCATAACGTGGATTTATTTCAATGTAATAATTGTCTCCAGTAATCTCATCTTGTATAAGTTGAACCGTCATAGGACCACATGGTTTGAATTTAGCAATAATCTTTTTGCTTTCTTCAATCATCACTTTATTCATACAGATTTTTGTTTTAAGCACTTCTCCTGCTCTGACTTGAACTCGTTCTCTAGGAGTTATATATATTGGATTCCCATCAAAATCACAAAATATATCAATTGTAAACTCTTTTCCATTTACAAAAGGCTGTATTATATAATCCTCAACTTGTTCAGCATATACTTTTAATTCTTCTTCATTTTCAACCTTAAAAGCATTAATTGAACTACTTCCATCTTTTGGCTTAATAAAACAAGGAAAATCTCTATCATATTTCCTAAAATCATTAAATGTTTTAGGAGCTTTGACACCACATGATTCAAAAAACTCACCTGTATTGTTTTTATCGCGACATATTAATATTTTGTCTTCTTTACTTATGAGTACTTTAACTCCTATTTCATCAAATTTATTCACATTTTGTGAAAGCACAAGTAAATCTGTATCTATTGTCGGCATCACCAAATCAATATCATCTTTTTTGCATATTTCTAATATTTGAGAAATATACTCTGAATCCTTCATAGAACATACACGTCTTATATAATTGCAATATGCAAGTGCCGGTGCTGTTCCTGCCATATCAGCTCCATATATTTTTAAATCAATATTCAGATTTAAGGCAGCCTGTCTAAATGCCTGCATTAACTCTACTCGTCTTCCTACACCAGTTACCAATATATGTATTTCTTTCATATGCTCTCCATTAATTCCATTTAGCTTTCACCCCATCAGGTGTTCCCATAAATTCTTCCATAGTAGCGCTAGTCTCTGAACTGATTCCACTCTTATTCAGTACTGTCTTAATGGTATCTATCAATATCTTTATATCTCCAATAAATGTGACATGTTTTGTATACCACACATCCATTGCAAATTTATCTTCCCATGACAAGGCATTCCTGCCATGTGCCTGAGCATATCCTGTAAGCCCCGGTCTTACATCATGTCTGTGTCTCTGCTCATCATTGTATCTGTCAAGATACCTCACCAGTAGTGGCCTAGGTCCCACAATCGCCATATTCCCCTTAACAATATTAATCAGCTCCGGCAGCTCATCCAGTGAGGTACTCCTGAGAAACTTTCCATATTCATTCAGTCTCACCTCATCCGGCAGCAGATTTCCATCTGCATCCTTCCTGTTGTCCATTGTCCTGAACTTAATGAGCTTAAATATCCTTTCATTCTTTCCGGGTCTTGGCTGTGTAAAAAACGGATTACCTCTCATGAACACAGCACCAAGTATCATCAGTACAGCAAGCACCGGAGACAGAACTACCAGTGCTATAAGACTAAGTATGAAATCTATCATTCTTTTAAAATATTTAGCGTACATACTTTCCCTCTATTCAAAACATCTCTTTATCACTTCAATAATCCTATCCTGTTGCTCCGCCGTCATATTGATATCACTCGGCAGGCACAGTCCTCTTTCAAATATATCTGCTCCTATATCTGCAGCATCACCTGCTATATACGCATTGGTTCTTGCCCTCATGGAGCCGTTTCTTCCTATGCACTCATGCATCCTGTACATTGGCTGCATATGCATCGGCTTCCAGATAGGTCTGCCCTCTGCATTTATGCTGCTTATAGCTTCAAGTATCTCAGTAGGACATGTTTTTCCTTTTTCCGGTACATAAAGTGCTGTGTCCTCGCTTCTTACCTGTCTGCACATGTAGTCTGCATCAATCGTCATTGCTGACAGCCAGTAATTTGGCACACAACCATCAAGCACCGGATTCATCTGTATCGGTAAATCCTTAAGTTCTTCCTTATATCTATCATATATAGCTTTCTTTCTCGCTATATGCTCTTCCAGATACTCGTACTGCCCACGGATGACTCCCGCTATCACGTTTGACATCCTGTAGTTGTAGCCCACCTCTTCGTGCTGATACCAGGCTGCATTTTCCCTGGCCTGTGTGCTCCATTTACGTGCCTGATTAGCATCCTCTAAGCTGTTTGTCAGCAGGCATCCGCCAGAGCTTCCTGTGATAATCTTATTTCCGTTATAGCTGATGGCGCTGTAATCACCATATGAGCCGCACTGCTTTCCTTTCCATATAGCCCCCATGGCTTCAGCAGCATCCTCTATTAGAAGCGCTCCATGCTCCTCACATATCTCTTTGATTCTATGTATGTTTCCTGAGAAGCCGTACAGCTCTGCACATACGACAAGCTTCACATCCGGATACAGCTCAAATGCTTTTTCCAGTGCCACAGGATCCATATTCCAGGAATCCGGGTCTGTATCTATAAATACAGGGATACCACCCTCGTACACTACTGGATTTAGTGTAGCATCGAATGTCATGTCACTGCAGAATACCCTTTTTCCTTCCACTGCTCCGTGGCTGATAGCCGGCTTACCATACAGCTTTTCTCCTGCCAGCTTCACGCACAGATGAAGCGCTGCTGTACAGCACGAAAGAGCAACCGCATATTTCACGCCTGCTTTTTCTGCTGCTATTTTCTCCACTTCATTTATATTGGCACCGACTGTACTCATCCAGTTAGTATCGTATGCTTCTTTCACGTATGTCATCTCTGTTCCATGCATGCATGGGCTTGCGAGCCATACTTTGTTCTTGAATTTTTCAAATTTGTTTTCTTTTTTAAACACCTTTGATACTTCCTTTGTCTTTTATTTAAACGATTATCCTAATATCTCCCCACTCTTCACCCAGGTACCATCCTTCACCCTGGCTTCCTTCTTCACTATCGCCCCGCAGTCCACATGACAGTACTTCCCGAGCACTGCGCTCGAATTAACCACTCCGTTGGATGCCACTATAGTGAAGTCGCCTAGCTCTGCATCACCTACTCTGGCTAGAGGGAGTATTGCTACTCCATCACCTATCTGTGCCATAGCTGACACATTGGCTGCCGGTGATACTATGCTCGGTATGAGGAAGTTGTATTCCCTGAGCAGCTCTGCGTACCTTCGTCTGAGCTTGTTGTCACCGATTGCGACAAATGCGCAGGGGTACTGGCTGCGGTATTTTAACAAATCGCTGCACCTGCCTATGATGTTCTCTCCCTGCACGCTGTCGTCCAGAAAGCTTATTTTCCTGAATACATGAAGCGATCTGGCTATCTCATATACATCCCTGCCGTGTGTACCGGCTCCGATGATGAGCAGGTTGAACTCTGTTGGTCTTTTTCTTGTCTTTGCCGCGAATATCTCTGCTTCTGCTGCCTGTCTTTTGGCTATTACCGCTTCTTTGGTCTGCGCATAAACAGAACGGTATCTTGCCCGTCCGTCTGCGTTTACACCCACACGGAATCTGGCCTCCCACCGTCCTTCATTTCGCTTGTATATACCTTTTGTCTTCTCTTCCAAGTTCTTGTCCCCTATACTATTCTATGCTCTAAACCTCTCTAAAATTAGCATACTATAGGATACGAGTCAATAAATTTCTTGTATTATTTACGCTTATCATTCATATTTTTCTTGTCTTTTCTTGTCTTTTTAGGCATAGAAAGAGTTTTAGGCAAAAAAATCCCGACCCACATCAGGATACTTAACTTTATCCTATGACGTGAGCCGGGATGGCTTGTTTCTTTATTCTCTTTGCAATTTAATTTTAATGCTCCAGATTTGCAAACTTCGTGTACTCAGGCAGCCATGCAAGGTTTACGGTGCCGATTGGACCATTACGCTGTTTAGCGATGATGATCTCTGAGATACCCTTGAGCTCGGTGTCCTTGTTGTAATAGTCATCACGATAGATGAACATAACGACATCGGCATCCTGCTCGATTGCTCCTGACTCTCGAAGGTCTGAAAGCATAGGCCTGTGGTCCGGTCGCTGCTCTACGGCTCGTGAGAGCTGTGAGAGTGCCACTACAGGGACTGAAAGCTCTCTGGCGAGCGCCTTAAGCGAACGCGATATGTCTGAGATTTCCTGCTGACGTGATTCTGAGCCCCGTCCTGAGCCTGTCATGAGCTGCAGGTAATCGATGATGATGAGCTTTAAGTCGTGCTCGAGCTTGTATTTACGGCACTTGCTTCGAAGCTCGGAGATGCTGATACCCGGAGTATCGTCTATGATGAGCTCGGAGTCTCCGATGATTCCGGCTCCCTCGACCAGCTTTTCCCAGTCGGCATCAGACAGATTTCCTGTACGCAGTGCCTGTGCATCCACCTTTGATTCGAGCGAGAACAGACGGTTTACGAGCTGTTCCTTCGACATCTCGAGCGAGAATATGGCTGTACACAGATGTGCGTGGAATGCCACATGCTGTGCTATGTTGAGCACGAAGGCTGTCTTTCCCATTGACGGACGGGCTGCCACGAGCACGAGGTCTGACGGCTGAAGCCCTGCTGTCCTGTAGTCTAAGTCTATGAAGCCTGTCGGGATTCCTGTTACGGTGCCCTCCTGCTGTGCTGCTTTTTCGATTTTCTCGAGGGCATTCATGACTACAGTACGGATTGGCACGTAGTCACCTGTCTGCCTTGTGGAAAGCAGCTCAAATACATCGTGCTCTGTCTTGTCGAGCACGCTCTCGAGCGATTCCTTGCCGGCGTAGCACTCGTTCTCTATGTCCTCTGTCACATGGATGAGCTTTCGCTTTATGGCGTTTTCCTTTACGATATTGGCATAGTACTTGATGTTGGCTGAGGTCGGCACACTGGTGACGAGTGTTCTCACAAAGTCAAGGCTTTGTATTTCCTGTGGCACATCCTTTTCCTTTAGACGGTTCTGGAGTGTGACGAGGTCCACCGGCTGTCCCTCTGTAAAGAGCTCAACCATAGTCTCAAATATGATGCCGTACTGCTGATGATAAAAGTCCTCCTTAAGGAGCATCTCGCTGGCGGTCACTATGGCATCCTTGCTCATAATCATGGAGCCGACCACGGACTGCTCTGCCTCAAGGCTGTTTGGCATTATTCGTTTGATTAATGCTTCTTCCAAGGGGATTCCTCCTATCCTTCAACTACTGATACTGTAAGGTTTGCTGTTACCTTTGGATGAAGCTTGACAGGCACCTCATAGTTTCCGAGTGCTTTGATTGACTCGTTAAGCTGCATCTTTTTCTTATCGAGCTCTAAGCCGTGCTGCTCCTTTGCCGCAGCCGATATCTCCTTGGTGGAGATGGAGCCGAAGGTCCTGCCGCCCTCGCCTGAGCGCAGCTTTACTACTATCTTTGTGCTCTCTACGACCTTTGCGAGTGCAAGTGCACTCTCGTAGTTTTCCTGTGCCACCTTGTCAGCGTGCTGATTCTGTAGCTTTAAGTCATTTAAGTTCTTTGGAGTTGCCTCAACTCCAAGCTTTTTAGGTATGATATTGTTTCTGGCGTAGCCGTCACTTACGTTTACTATCTCGCCTTTTTTGCCTAATGGTTTTACGTCCTGTAATAAGATTACTTTCATTCTTCTATGTCTCCTTCTTTTAGCATTTCGTCCAGTGTATCCTGTATCATGCGCTTTGCCTGCACGATGGTGACGCCTGTCAGCTGTGCTCCTGCCACATTTAAGTGTCCGCCTCCACCCAGCTTCTCCATGATTATCTGGACATTTATCTCGTCGATCGAACGAGAGCTGATATAAATCTTGTCATTGTACTCTGTGAGCACAAATGATGCCTTGATTCCTATGATGTTGAGCAGCTCATTTGCTGCCTGTGCACCGACGATTGTCGGGCTCTCCACATTCTCGCTAGGGCATACAGATATAGCAAATGAGCCCCTGTATACCTCTGCATGGCGCACTGCTTCGGCTCTTGCCTTGTAGCATGACATGTCATTTCTAAGCATCTTTCTGACGCGTGTTACCTCTGCACCTGAGCGCTTCAGAAAGGCTGCCGCCTCAAATGTACGCACGCCTGTCTTTGTCATAAAGTTGTTGGTGTCAATAAGGATGCCCGCGTAGATGCAGTCGGCCTCTGTCGCATTGATCTTGACTCCGTCGTTGAAGTACTGCAGCACCTCTGCAACCATCTCACACGCACTTGATGCATACGGCTCGATGTATGATAGTATAGGATTCTCTATTATCTCGCTGCTTTGTCTGTGATGGTCAAATACGACTATCTTTCCTGTTTTCCTGAGGAGCTCAGGGCACTCTGTATAGCTTGGCCTGTTGGTGTCTACCACCATGACAAGCGTATCCCTGCTCACCATTTCAAGAGCCTCTTCACTGTTTATAAACATATCTGCCGGGTAGCCCTTTACCTCTGAAAATGTCTCCATGAGAGGTCTGACTGAGCTTGTCGGGTCATTTATGACTACCTGCGCCTTCTTGTCGAGATTCTTTGCTGCACAGTATATACCTATGCCTGCCCCGAGTGAGTCTATATCTGTGATGCTGTGACCCATGATAAGTACGTTCTCACAGGTCTCAATGATCTCCTGGAGCGCCTGTGCCTTGACTCTCGCCTTTACCCTTGTCTTGCTCTCCACCTGCTTTGACTTGCCGCCAAAATACAGGATATCGTCATGATCCTTTATGACTACCTGATCACCGCCTCGTCCGAGGGCCAGGTCTATGGCATTTCGCGCATATACGTAGTTTTCATTATACTTATCGCTCTTTATACCGATTCCGATACTGAGTGTGACCGCCATCTCGTTGCCGACCTTTATGGCCTTCACCTCGTCAAGCACCTTGAACTTGTCCTCCTTCATGCTGTCAAGGTACTTGTACTTGAACACCACGAAGTATTTGTCGTTTTCTATTTTTCTGACGAGACCATCATACTTGGCAAAGTACTGGTTTACACGTCTGTCGATAAGTGCAACGAGCAGTGACCTCTTTACATCCTCTATGCTGTCGAGCGCCTCGTCATAGTTATCGATATACACAAGCGCTGAGACCTGCTTCTGCTCTGTGATTTCCTTCTTGCAGCGATAAAGCTCCGACTCATCAAATACGTACAGTGCCGTCAAAAACTGATCTGCTTCGTTTGTGTCAATTATCTCATTTTCCTCTGCGATGGAGTTGAAATATATTCTCTTGACGGACAGTCTGACTATGCTGTTCTCTTCCTCATTTACGATCTTGAAGTCTGTCGGCGCATCACTCTTGGTGAGAAGCTCTCTGGTCACTGTCGGGAAAAGTGTCGTGATGGATTTGTGATAGTTTTTATCCACACCCATACTCTCTGCGAATTTGTCATTTACCCAGAGTATCTTGCCGGAGTACTCAAGCAGGGCATACGGCACCTCAAACTCATTAAGCAGCCTCTTCTGCACCGATGAATACTGTGTTGCAAAGCTTATCAGCTCATTTGCAACGACTGACTTGCTTCTGACATACAAAAACAGCACGAGCGCAAAGTAAAACACTGTAAAGCCTACCATGCCATAGCCAAGCCTTCTGTCATAGCGCAGTGCTATTCCGTCAGCACATATCCACACAAACGTCAGATATAGCGGCCAGCACATGTAGCTTTTCAGCCTGCCCTTGAATTTTATTTTTTTCTTCATTTTACTCTCCTTATCCCCGGTGCGTTGCGCTGATGCTGCCGGTGCAACGGTTGCGGTTTCGAGAATGTACTACTAATTAATAGTTACCGGCCACACCTTTGTGCAGCCCGCATCGATTGATATACCTACTAGAGAGTATACCACTTTGTGGGGATTATTCCTAGTACTATATTTATCAGTTATACTCAAATCGTTGCTGTTCACACTGTTAGGTGTGAACCGTAACTTATACTCAATTATGACTATGAGGAATATATGGCATTTCTGTGTAGCAGAGAGAATCTTAATACAATTCTGTGCAATCTAAAAAGCACCGCATATATCTGATACGATACATGCGATGCTTTTTGTGTGCTCTCATCTTCCGGTATTCATTTTAATTAAATATAATTACTTCTCAGTCTTATCCGCAGCTATCTCTGCAATTGACTTTGTAAGACCTGCAATCCCCTGAATCTCTGATGGGATGATTATCTTTGTAGCCTTGCCGTCTGCTGCCTTGGCAAATGCCTCCAGGCTCTTTATCTGGAGCACTGCGTTATCCGGATTTGCCTCCTTCAACATGCGAAGTCCGTCTGCATTGGCCTGCTGTATCTTGAGGATAGCCTCTGCCTGACCTGCTGCCTCCTGGATTGTTGCCTCCTTCTTTGCCTCTGCGCGAAGGATGGCTGCCTGCTTTTCAGCCTCGGCATCGAGGATGACTGACTCTTTATTTCCCTCTGCAACAAGGATTGTTGATTTTTTCTCACCCTCTGCACGAAGAATTGCCTCTCGTCTCTCACGCTCTGCCTTCATCTGCTTCTCCATGGCATCCTGGATGGCCTTTGGAGGTATGATGTTCTTGAGCTCGACACGGTTTACCTTGATTCCCCATGGATCTGTTGCCACATCGAGTGTTGCGCGCATCTTGGTGTTGATTGTCTCACGGCTGGTGAGTGTCTCATCAAGCTCTAAGTCTCCGATGATGTTACGAAGTGTTGTGGCTGTGAGGTTCTCAATTGCCATGATTGGATTCTCTACTCCGTATGCGTAGAGCTTTGGATCTGTAATCTGGAAATATACTACAGTGTCTATCTGCATTGTTACATTATCCTTTGTGATTACAGGCTGTGGCGGGAAATCTACCACCTGCTCCTTTAAGATGACTCTCTTTGCTATTCTGTCGATAAATGGCACCTTGAGGTGAAGTCCTACGCTCCATGTGGTGAGATATCCTCCCAAACGCTCAATTACCATTGCATGTGCCTGTGGCACGATTTTGATGCAGTTTACCAGTACTATAAGTACGATTACGAGTAACACTGCAAGTGCTATTAATCCTTCCATTTCCGGTTAAGCCTCCTTTACCCTTTTTACAATTAGTTTTACTCCGCTTATCTTTACTACCTCGATAAGCTCGCCCTTTCTTATGACCTGGGTCTCGTCCTGCGGTCTGACTGTCCACTCCTGACCGTTTACAACGGCTTTTCCTGTCTGCTTCATGCTGTCAGCATCCTCGGTGAGCACAGCTCTTTCTCCGACCAGACTGTCCACGTTTGTCTTCACTGTCCTGGAATTGATGTACTTCCCGGCCCACGGCTTTGTGAGAGCTAAAAGCACGACTGAAACGAGTATAAATGCAATTCCCTGAACCACGACATTGCCGCCAAGCAGCGCGATTATAAACGCTACAAATGAGCCTGCCGCAAACCATATGGATGTGAGCCCGACTGTCATAAGCTCAACTAAAACAAAAACTACGGTGGCTGCCAACCAGAAAACAATGTATGTATCCATTTGAACCCTCCCTTTTTATTAGTATTTGTTTTATATTCATTTTATACTATGTAATTTGATTATGCAACAAATATTAATTTTTTAAACATAAAACGTTTTTAACCTAAAAAATCCCGACCACCATCCGGTAGTCGGGATTTATCATACATTTATCTTATTCGCAAACGTATGGCATAAGAGCAAGATGACGTGCTCTCTTGATTGCTACTGTAAGAGCTCTCTGGTGCTTTGCACAGTTTCCTGTGATACGGCGTGGAAGGATTTTTCCTCTCTCAGAGATGTATCTCTTTAATTTGTTTGTATCTTTGTAATCAATGACATTGTCTTTTCCACAGAATACGCAGACTTTTTTTCTTCTACGCATTGGTCTTCTCTTCATTGATGAACCATCAGCTGATTTATTGTAAGCCATTTTTGTTACCTCCTTGAATATTTGTCCTTATGGACACTACTAATTGAATGGAAGCTCCTCGTCGATTCCGTCCGGAATGTTCATGAAGCCATCCCCAGCAGCCTGGCTAGGTGCAGGTCTGTCTGCCGGTGCAAATCCGCCTGCATTTCCTGATGCGGCTGATTTAGACTCTGCAAACTCTGCATTCTCAACCACGACGTCAGTGGTGTATACCTTCTGTCCGTCCTTGTTTGTATAGCTGCCGGTCTGGATTCGGCCCTCAACAACAAATTTTGTTCCTTTACGGCCAAATCTCTCAAAAAATTCTGCTATCTTTCCAAAAGCTACGCAGTTGATGAAATCCGTTGACTGCTCCTCTGCATTCTTGCTGTAGCGTCTGTCTACTGCAAGTGAAAATCTTGCTATTGCAAGTGAGTTGTCCCCCTGGGCATAGCGGATTTCTGCGTCTCTGGTTAATCTACCCATAAGTATTACTTTGTTCATAATACAATCTCCTATTTTCTTATACTATGCCTCGTCTTTTCTAACGCATAAGAAACGAAGAACATTGTCCATGATACGAACGTCCTGCTCGATTTCTGCTGGGACTGTTCCCTCAGCATCGAACTGGATGAAGTAATAAAAGGCCTCAGTCATGTGCTGAATCTCGTAAGCTAATCTCTTCTTACCAGCCTCCTCAACTTCTGTAACAGTACCGCCGGCACGTGTGATGTACTCTTTTGCCTTCTCGACTACTGCTGTTCTCGCATCATCCTCGATCTTTGCACTAACGACGAGTGCTAATTCATATTTGTTCATGCGAATGTTACCTCCTTTTGGTCTCTGGCTCATAAATCTGATTATGAGCAAGGAATTTTATATCACGAGTCTAGATAATAACATGAATCGGGGCACTTTTCAAGGGGTTTTTACAATTTTCTTTATTTTTTACCAGGTTGTAACGTGCGTCCCTGGTTTTATTGTTCTGCTTTGTTTCTATCACTCAATCCTGCTTCTTGGTGAGACCTCGGTCATTTTTCTCGACCAGCTTTCTTGGAACCATAATCTGGTGCCCACAGCCCATGCATTTCAGGCGGAAGTCTGCGCCTACACGCATGATTTCCCACTCACTGCTGCCGCACGGATGCGGTTTTTTCAGTTTTACGATATCTCCTACTGCGTATTTATCCATTCTATATTCCTTTTCTACCTATGCCTGCCATTTAATGATATGAGGGTCAGAAGGTATTTTGCCCTTCATACTACACCTCTATCTGCTCAAATACAGAGCCCAGTCCCTGCTGTATCAGAAGGTCTGCTCTTGCGTCCATCGGTGTGGTGGACTTATTGATAAGCACGAGCTTGTTTCCATTGTAATAGTCTATGAGGCCTGCCGCCGGGTATACTGCAAGGGAGGTTCCTCCCACTATGAGCACATCGGCATGGCTGATGTAGTAGATTGCATCCTCAAGTGTTTTCTGATTTAAGCCCTCCTCGTACAATACGACATCGGGCTTTACAGGGCCGCCGCACTTTGGGCATTTTGGCACTCCTGTTGAGTGTAGGATTTCCTCTGCGCTTACAAACTGCAAGCATCTCTCACAGTAGTTTCTCAGCACACTGCCATGCAGCTCCATTACGTTTTTGCTGCCGGCCTTCTGGTGCAGTCCGTCTATGTTCTGCGTCACAACACCCTTAAGCTTTCCTGCTTTTTCAAGCTCTGCCAGCTTGTAATGCGTAATATTTGGCTCTGCATCAAGACAGAGCATCTTGTCACGGTAGAAGCGGTAAAACTCTTGCGGATGCTTCCTATAAAATGTATGGCTCAGGATGGTCTCGGGCGGATAGTCATACTTTTGATTGTAAAGTCCGTCCACACTTCTGAAATCAGGTATGCCACTCTCGGTTGATACACCTGCTCCGCCAAAAAATACAATATTGTCCGAAGCCTTTATCCACTGCAAAAATGTTTCTACACTGCTGTCATTGTTACCCATATGTATCCATCCTTTCTTCTTTTCTTCTTTAAATTGCTGCCTATTATTTTTTGAGCCACACTTTTATAGCTTGCGCACCAGCTTGTCCACATCTGCATTCAGTCCAAGCACCATCACTGCATCGTCTGCCTTGAACACGTAGTCCGGTAATGGAAGCACCCTCTTCTTTCCGGCTTCCTTTATTGTCACGATATTTACATTGTATTTCTGACGTACATTACTTTCCCTGATACTCTTTCCTACCCAGGCTTCAAGTGGATTTATCTCGTAGATTGAGTAATCGTCGTTTAATGCCACGTAGTCGAGTACATGGTTGGCGCTGTATTTCTTTGCCACTCGTTCTGCCATATCGCGGTCAGGATAGATAACCTCATCCGCACCGTTTCGAAGCAGAAACTTTGCATGCACATCTCTGTTCGCCTTGCTGATGACGTATTTTCCGCCCATCTCCTTAACGAGACTTGTTATCTCAAGCGAGCTCTGGAAATTGGTGCCGATGCATACAAAAATCAAATCGAAATTGTTAATTCCGAGTGCTTTTACTACCTGTGGGTCGGTACAGTCACCTATCTGCACCTTGGTCACGTCATAGATTAAATCCCTGACCTTGGCCTCGTCCTTGTCCATCACCATAATGTCGTTTCCGTTTTTTATCAAATCCGCACACAGATGGTGTCCGAATTTACCCATTCCAATAATTAAAATTGATTTCATTGCGTTTCTCCTTATCCTTATCCAATGATAACTTTTTCCTCCGGAAGCTCTATATTTGCTTTTCCCGGTCTATGCACAAACGAAAGCACAAATGTCATGCTTCCGATTCTTCCACAATACATCATAATTATGATAATTATGCGTCCTGCGGTATTCAAATCCCTTGTGATGCCTGTTGTCATGCCGACTGTACTGATTGCAGAGTATACCTCAAACAGTACATCGTCCATCTTCATATTGGAGGTGGCAAGTATGGCAAGCACCGCCGTAAGGCCAAGCACCAGATTGATGATAAGCACCATTCCGGCCTTTTTGATTACCTCACTGCTTATTTTCCTGCCAAACACATTGCAGCCGTTGCTTCCTCTCAGATACGAAACAATATAGATTATCATGACCGCCATGGTTGTGGTTTTGATTCCGCCGGCTGTCGAACCCGGGCTTCCTCCGATGAACATGAGCACTATAGTCAAAAGCTTGCTCTCCTGTGTCAGTGCTGCTGTGTCTACTGTATTGAAGCCTGCCGTTCTCGCCGTAACTGAGCCGAATAACGATGCAAATATGGCACCCGGTGTATCCATGCCTGCTATGGTATTATTTTTTTCAAAAATATACATAAACAGTGCGCCGCCAAAGACAAGTATCAGTGTGGTTGATATTACTATCTTAGCGTGGAGCGAATATCTGCTAAGCTTAAGCTTTTTGGTTCTGACCTCATTCCATATGGAAAAACCGATACCGCCAATGATGATAAGCAGCATAACAGTGATATTTACCAACGGGTCTGTGGCATATTTTGTAAACGATGAGTACTCCTCGTTTATGCCCATCAGATCAAAGCCTGCATTGCAAAATGCAGATATCGAGTGGAACACCGAGAAATATATGCCTCTTATTATGCCAAAATCCGGTATGAAGCGGATTGCTAAAAGCACCGCTCCTATGCCTTCGATAAGGAAGGTTCCCCTTATTATCACGCTGAAAAGCCTAACTATTCCACCAATCTCGAGTGCATTGACGCTCTCCTGCATCAGATCCCTCTGTCTGAGTCCGATTTTTTTGTGCAGGAGCATGGAAAATGCCACACCGATTGAGATGAAGCCCATGCCTCCTATCTGAATCAGCACCAGAATTACAAGCTGCCCTATGATACTCCAGTGTCTGAAGGTGTCAAACACAACAAGACCTGTCACACAGGTTGCGCTTGTTGCCGTAAAAAGTGAGTCCAGAAAATTAGTCCATTGTCCGTCTCTTGAAGAAAACGGAAGGCTCAGCATTATTGCCCCTGATAATATTATCAAAAAAAAGCCAACTGCGATGTATCTGAACTCTGTCAGGTTCTTATGTCTTTTTTTAATGTCATGTTTTATATCGTTCATATCCAATCCTAACTATCTGCTGCAGAATGTATTATTGTCAGCTTACAGAAGCTGTTTGTATATATCCCTCTTGCTGACACCTCTGTCCTTTGCCACGAGCTTCATGGCTTCCTTCCGGTCGATGCCCTGTGACTCATAGTGTGCCATATGCGCTTCAAGAGGCATGGCTTCCCAGCTTTCCTGCTGCTCCTTTGCTATTTCAGCCACGTTTCTGCCACAGATTACAAGCACATATTCACCTCTTGGCTCCTGTGTCCTTGAACGCTCCAAAAGCTCCGAAAATGTAGTCTGCACCTTTTCTTCGTGCTTTTTCGTAAGCTCCCTGCACACGGTGAGTTCTCTGTCTCCGAGCGCATTGTAAAGCTCTGTGACCGTCTTTACGAGATGATGAGGCGCCTCGTAGATGATGATTGTCCGGGTCTCGTTTTTAAGCTCCTCAATGACGCGCGCGCGTTCCTTTTTATCCCTCGGCAAAAATGCCTCAAACGCAAACCTCCTGGTAGGCCTGCCCGACATGGTGAGCGCTGTAATGCACGCTGCTGCCCCGGGAAGCGAGGTAACAGGCACGCCCTCCTCGTAGCAGATGCGCACAATATCCTCACCCGGATCAGAAATGCCGGGTGTTCCGGCATCAGTGATGAGGGCTATATTTTTGCCCTCCTTAAGCTTTGCCACAAGCTGGTAGGCTTTATCTATCTTGTTAAACTCATGATAGCTCGTCATGGGTGTCTTTATCTCAAAATGATTGAGCAGCTTTATGGAGTTTCTCGTATCCTCCGCTGCGATGAGGTCTACCTCCTTAAGTGTGCGCAGCACACGGAATGTGATGTCCTCCAGATTTCCTATCGGAGTTGCGCACAGATACAGTGTTCCTGTCATATGATTCTCCTGTTATTTTCCGTTATTCCGGGGCTTATCGCCGTATATCTCATATATCTCATCCGTGTATACATTAGGCTCCTTGTATACAACCAGCGGTTTTTCGATGGTAATACGGCTTTTGCCGCCCTTTAACCCCTCTATGAGCACCATGTTTGGCTCCCTGTCCGCGTAGGGATGCACAAGGCGCATTCGCTTTGGCTCGATATGATATTTCATCATCGTGCTAAAGATCTCTGCCAGCCTGAATGGTCTGTGAACCATGTAAAAACGCCCATTGAATTTGAGCATTTTTGCACTCTCTCTGACTATGTCATCCAGTGTGCACCTGACCTCGTGGCGTGCTATTGTCATGGCATCGTCTGCATTTTTGATACCGTGCTGACCTATCATATACGGCGGATTTACCGTCACCACCTCCACGGACTCCCGACCGAAAAGCTCTGAGGCATTGCACACATCGCCCTCTTCTATGGTCACTTTGTCCTCGAGATGATTATATCTCACACTTCTTCTTGCCAGATCTGCGCACTGCGGCTGAAGCTCAAGCCCGCTGTAATGCTCTCCGTTGTTCTTTGCCTCAAGAAGTATCGGAATCACACCATTTCCTGTGCACAAATCCACAGCACGCTCACCGCGCTTTACCTTTGCATAGTCCGATAAAAGCACGGCATCTATGCCGAAGCAGAACAGCTTTGGGTCCTGTATGAGCCTGTAGCCCTTGCGGCACAAATCGTCCAGGCGCTCATTACTGTGTATCAGTGCTTCCATTGTCTTTGTCCCTGTTGTAATCTTTATTATACTCTTTATTATAGTTTTTGTTCTTGTAATCTTTGTTGCGGTTGTATTTCTGCTTGTTTGGTCTGTTTTTGCCGCCCTTGTACGGCTTTTTGTAACCGTCCTTATTTTCTCTGCCGGCATTTGCAGCATTTACTTCATTTGTCTCATTTGCAGAAGCTTCCGCTGCCTCTATGTCCGCCCTGTACGGACGTCTTTCTCTGTTGTCACGCTTATCACGGCGCTCGCGATATTCATTTTTGTTGTCACGGTGTCCACGGTTTCTCTGCTGTTTCTCCTGTGACTTGTCCTCCATCGTCTCATCGCCGCTATCCTCGAGATCCTTGAGCTCGCGAAGCTCCTCCTCGGTGAGCTTTACATCCTTTTTCTGACGCGGCTTTAAGCGCAGATCATCTACAGTATACTCACGAAGCTCCTTCTCCTCGCCGTTGTCAATAACAACACGAACGAGCTGCCTGAGCACGCTGACTGACTTGACCTCTCCGATGATTCCCTCAGGTGTCTTGACCTTTTCTCCTATCGACGGCATTCTGCTGTTCAGATACTCATATGTATCCTGCTCATACTTGAGGCAGCACATAAGTCTTCCGCACACACCGGATATCTTGGTTGGATTGAGCGAGAGATTCTGCTCCTTTGCCATCTTGATGGAAACCGGCACAAAATCTGCCATATAAGAATGACAGCATAGCGGCCTGCCACATATTCCAATGCCTCCCATCATCTTGGTCTCATCCCTGACACCGATCTGACGAAGCTCTATTCTGGTGCGGAATACCGCTGCCAGATCCTTTACGAGCTCCCTGAAATCAATTCTGCCGTCCGCTGTAAAGTAAAACAGCAGCTTGTTTCCGTCAAAGGTATACTCTGCATCCACCAGCTTCATCTCAAGTCCGTGCTTGATGATTTTCTCCTTGCAGATGGCAAATGCCTCTTTTTCCTTTTCCTTATTTCTCTCAACCGTTTTCTCATCCTCGTCGGTTGCCACTCTGATGACAGGCTTAAGCGGTGAAACCACCTTATCATCATCCACCTCCTTCGGCGGAATGAGGACAGTTCCCATCTCTATGCCTCTTGCTGTCTCCACGATAACATGCATTGCCATGTCGAGGTCGAAATCAGCCGGGTCAAAGTAATATATTTTGCCTGCTGTCCTGAATCTGATACCAACTATTTTTGTCATGTGATTAGTTCTCCTTTATGGTCATAAGCAGCAGCTCAATTACCAGGTCAAAATTAACGTTTGCGTTAATTCTTATCTTTGCCTTCTCAAGCGCCTCAAGTATTGCCTCGATTCCCTGATAGGAATGCTTTGCTGCCTGTTTCTTTATATCATAGACCTCATCCTTGAATATGAGTCCGTTAACGTCGTTTGTCGCCTTCATATACAGCACATCTCTGTACCATACCATAATCAGGTCAAAATAATCCTGCACCTTAAGCTTGTACTCAGCTATCTGCTTTACTGCTGCGCCCAGCTCGTAGAGATCTATGTCATCGAGGCGCTTTATAAGCGACAGTGCTGACTCCTTTAGCTCGTTGAACTCGTCTGATGAGGCGAGCTTAACAGCCTTTCCGACGATGCCCTGTGCAAATGCAGCACTGATATCTGCCTGATAATCCGGAATATGCTTTTCGTTCATCAGGTATGCCTTTATCACCTCGTCCTTTACCGACTTCATATTGAGTGTGATGCAGCGCGACCTGATGGTCTGCAGAAAGCTGTCTGCATTGGTGGTGAGAAGCATGATGACCGCATATGCCGGTGGCTCCTCTATTGTCTTTAAAAGCGCGTTCTGCGCCTGCTGGTTCATTTTTTCAGCCTCATCCACTATGTAAATCTTGTATTTACTGCTGTACGGCTTTATCACTATATCATTGTTTAGCTGTGTCCTGATGTCGTCAACCGATATGTTGTTGGGCTTTTCATGACTGACATATATTATATCAGGATGATTGTGGTCATCTGCCTGATGGCACGATTTGCACTCTCCACAACCGTCTGTGCCCTCCTTCTCACACTGCAGTGCCCTGGCAAATGCCTCGGCTATCATCATTTTGCCGGACAACTGTGGTCCGTTTATTATATATGCATGTGAGACCTTTCCCATTGATATGGCATTTTGCAGATGCTCTATTATCTGCTCATTTCCTACTATATCCTTAAATCCTGCCATAGCTGCTGCCTCCGTTTTAGTCTGCCTGTGTCTGTTATAGCTTTAATCTCCTACGTGAGTATATCAAGCAACAGTCCACGTATCTCTCCGATTCTTGCAAGTATGGACAGATGATCCTTCTCATCCTCCACCAGCTCTGATGCCAGCTCGTCCAGATTGCTGTCTATCAGTCTTATTATACCATAAACTCTGTGCCTTCCTCTCCTGTCGAGAAAATTTTCTCTGGAAAATTTATGGGATCTGTAGACCACCTCATTTAAAAAATCCTTTATGAGCCCGCGATATCTCTTCATGTCCCTGATGTCCATATGCTCGGCTATTCTGTTGCCCTGTGCTGTGATATCCTGCATCAGCGCATCTACCTTTGCCTGGAGATCAGCGTCTGTTATGGCGCTGGCCAGTGTGAATTTGAACGAGCCGTCACCGGCCTGTGTTTTTTGTGCATCAGGAACCTGTGTCACCTGATTTACTTCATTTACTCTGACTGCCATGAGGCTGCCTCCTTATTCGTTTCCGGTTACACTTATGTGCAGGCCGTAACCATCATCTTGCTCTGCAATTAGGAACTCTGTCGTATGTATGCTGAAATCTCGGCAAGCACAGTGTCCATATCATCATTTATGAAGCGACGTGTAATCCCCGCCTCATGCAGCTTCTCCTCAGAAAAATCTGATGCGTCTGCCAGAAAACGGCGGCACATCTCCTCATATTTAGGCACCTGCTGCCCCTTTTCCCGGTGAATGGCGCGTATCAGACGGTCGCCGTCCTCCACCTCCACATAGATTGGCAGTACCCTGTCACTGCCAAAATAATCGCGTATCTTTGTGTAAGACTCCAATGTTCCGACTGTCAGATAGCTTTTACAGCGAAGGTCTATATCATCATCGTTTACCGTGAAATACTTCCACACGCCGTACACTGTATTGTACTCGCGAAGCTCTATGATGCGCCCCTGTGCACTGAGCCTTTTTACATCCTCTTCATTGCAGAAATGATAATCCTTATCCTGTGCCTCTCCGTCCCTTATCGGGCGAGTGGTATACGGGATAATCCTGCTAAGCATTAGGGAATCATCCTGCAGTATTTTATTGTATATAGTGTCCTTGCCTGATGCGCTTTTTCCCATCACGCAGAAAATCTTACCCATCTGTAAACCTCTTATATTTTAATTAGTATAAATATGATCGTTTGCTATGTCAAACTGTTGCTTACAGCACTGCAACAAACTTCCACATATTGGCATCCGGATCAAAATCCAGGCCATCCACTTCAAGACCTGAATTTACAGCCTTTATTACATCATCTATGAGCTTGTCGTTCATTATCTCTCCCGGCACCACAAGCGGTATCCCCGGCGGATATATATTTATAAAGGCACCGCTCACCTTCCCGCTTGCCTTAAAGGCATAGACCGCCTGATGGTCTGCATCATATGCATCATACATTTCCATTACGGCAGGCAGCTTTTGGTATATAGCTGTGTCCATTTTGACAGGAAAGTAAAATTGATGTACCACACCCTCCTGCTTTAATATATCATAAAACTCTTCAAAATCAGACTTATATTTTTCGAGCTGGCTGTCTATTTCAATCAAAGCATCCGCAAGCCTGTCAAAGCCCTCATCCGTATCCATGACAGATGCCAGCGCCAGTACATAATTGCCCGCCGCCATCTCAAGCTGCAGCTCATATTTTTTGAGCAGAAGCTCAAGCAGCGTATGTCCATTCATAGCCTCTTTCGTAAATATAATAATCTTTGACTCGTCAAAATCATATGCCTCGTCAGCAGAAAAATCACTTTTTCTGACCACGTTCAGATGCGAAAGTCCTCTGACCTTCTGATAAAATCTGTCAAGTCTGCTCCTAAGCTGTGCAAATGCTGTCTCTTTGTTATCGCGCACATAGTATATGCAGCGCTCTATGCCTGTCATAAGCACATATGACGGTGAGCTTGTCTCGTAAATGCCGAGAAACTTCTCCACTGCTCCTTCACGCATCCCACCCAGCAGTAAAAGCGCCGTCTGTGTAAATGCCGGAAGCGTCTTGTGCAGGCTCACTATGACCGCATCGGCCCCGAGCGCTATTGCATTTTGAGGGAAGCCGCCTCCAAAGCCAAAGTGCGCGCCATGTGCCTCGTCAACTATGAGTAAAGCTCCATGTGCATGTACCACAGAGGCGATTGCCGCCACATCGGAAACCACGCCATCGTATGTAGGCGAGGTTATCACGACCGCCCTTATGTCCGGATTTTCATCGAATGCCGCCCTTATCTGTGCCTCGGTTATCTGCCCCTGCAGCCCTGTCCGTGTAATTTCAGGGTATGTAAACACCGGGTGAAGCTGCCTTAAGTAAAGCGCATGATACACCGCCTTGTGACAGTTCCTTGCTACAAGCACCTTGTCTCCCCTTTTGGTGGCCGCAGATATTGCTGCCAGTATACCGCAGGTGCTTCCGTTTATGAGAAAATATGCACGCTTTGCACCGTAAAGTGCCGCTGCCTCAGCCTGCGCCTCCTTTATAATGCCCTCAGCGTGGTGCAGATTGTCAAAATTGTCTATCTCTGTGATATCAATAGCATACGGGTCCAGCCCTGCACCTATATCACTGCCACGGCGCTTATGCCCCGGCATGTGAAACGGATAAATATTTGATTGTGAATTATTTATCAGTTCTTTTTCCATTTAAGTACCTATATATCCTTTTTAGCCCAGAAATCTTCCAAGCTCCGGCATCCAGTCATCATAAAATATTTCATCATTGCAAAACGCGCTCCAGACCGGTGTGAGGAAATCAAGTATCAAATCAAGCGTCTCCTCCCAGCCTGCATTCGCATATGCCCTCTGCTGTCGTGTCAGCCTCTTACAATACCGCTCCCAGCGCCTTCTCATATAAGCATAGCTACGATAGCCATACACCTGCTCAAGCCGGTGCATGCTCACTGTCTTCGGCTTATTTTTCGCTCTAACCTTAAAAATATCAATTATCTGCCTTCCGCTGACCGAATATCTCTTAAGTATCTCATATGCATCACCATATGGTTTCATATCGCTAACCAGTTCAAGCTTATCCATTATCTCAAACAGCTGTTCTCCGAGCCTGGATTCAGGCGAAAAAATACAAACATTTGCGTCTCCATAAAAGCTGTTCATAAAAACAATATTTTTAGTCATGGGAACTCCTGCATCCGCTTCATTAAGGCGCTCAAGCCTCACTGCAAACGGTACTTCCCCGCCATCACACATAGCGCTTAGATTCCACGTATGTATCAGCGGCTGCATATCACTGCCGCCTGGTTCATTAGCTGATACCTTTGCCGTCTGCTTAGATAATTCTGCATTAGTCCATACCACATCACTGTGACTGTTAAGCCCTGCATTGCCTATAATGATATTGCGCAGTACATCAAACGGCGTACCATTATCCTCTGCCCTGCCACCGGGGCTGCCATATACATAATAAAACGCCAGCTTTTCTCCTGTTGCAAAATACGGCTTTTGAAGCCACAGCACTTTTCCCAGACCGGCATTATTTATGCGCCAGAGAAAATCCTGCTTCACGTACTGCCATAACACATCGCTGTACGATAATTTTTTCTCATCGCTTATATGTCTTAAATCTACCCTCACTACAACCATACTCCTATGAAGCTTTGCACCTTCTTTACCACGCGCCTCGCCCTTGCGTAATCCATGAGCACGGAAATATCCTTGTCCGTATCCGCTATGTACGACTGTACAGCTGCCTTGAAATCATTGCGGTCCAGTCTCGACTCATACTTCAGGCAGTCGCATATCACACGTTCTTTATCATAGATTCCAAAGGTATTGCCTCCAAGCTCAATGGTTGTGGCTCCAAGCATAAGTGCTGTGGGCTCCGTATAAAACGGAATGATTCTGGGATAGTCCATCTTAAAACGCGATTTTGATGTGTTTTTGTCCACGGCAAGCGTCCATCCGTATGGCTTCTCCTTTATATAGCCATAGGCGTAAAGTGCACTTTCCATGCAAAGCATTGCATCCGGAAAGAGTGCCGCGACAAGTGCATCCTCAGAAAAATCATCCACGCGGTCGGTGTAATAGCCGTTTCTGATGCGGACAAGCTTCCCCTCCCTGACAAGCGTGTCAATCCGCCTGTAGTCTATACCAAGCCTTGTAAGCTCTTCTTTTTTCACTATTCCGTTATGCTTTTCCATGGCATCAGCTATGATAGTCTTTACCTGTTGTATGTTCATTACCGCTTCTCCATCCCTCGTGTCACATTTATTACTTTTCAGCCTTTTAATCATTCTATATTTTCATGCCATGCTTATCTGCCAAAAGCCTCTCAGCATCACGTAATCCAAGCTGATACAGGCTCTCAAGCTTATTAGGATCCTTTTCTACCTTGCTTATTTTAATGTGCTCCGACGGCCTTAACACCTCGGCAATGCCCTGCTTTTCAAGCTCCTTAAGATGCTCAAGCTGATAATTGTACATGATATGCCTGTTTGAAAATGCCTCATAAAACCTCGGAAAACGCTTTTTGTATACCGATGTAAATAACCTTGGCATAGGTTTTTTTATATAGTCTGCCGGCTTTGTCAGCACGACAACCACTCTGTCATAGCCCATATCGAGCATATGCTCATATGGAATACTGTCCGTCACCGCGCCATCCAGATACCACTCATTCCCCAGCTTCACAGGCTTTGACACTACAGGCATGGAGCCCGATGCCCTGAGCACATCCATCTGGTCAAAAACACTCTTTATCTGCACATATTCAGGCTTACCCGTCCTGATATTCGTCACAACCGCATAAAATGGGATATCCGACTTCTTGTATTCCTCATCATCAAACGGGTCAAGCTCCCTTGGTACGATATCATAGGCATATTTCGTGCTCACTATGTTTTTCTCCCTAAGAAGCGGCCTGATACCCATATAATTTTTGTCACTGTTAAACCTCTTATTGTATCGTATAACCCTGCCGCGCTGCTTTGACAGCAGATTCACTCCAAAAAGTGCTCCCGCCGAAACACCGATAACAGCATCAAAGCTAATATCATGGTCCATAAAACAGTCGAGTACTCCGGCTGTATACATACCTCTCATTGCTCCACCCTCAAGCACGAGGGCGCATCTTTCATCACTCATTTCTGCCTCCATCTATAATGTCATAATAAAAATGTATTAATATTTATGTCGGCCGCTGAACTTCAGATTGTCTCTCCTTCTGCGCCGTTTTCTCTCAAGCTTGTGCTCACTGAAGCGCTCGCGCTGCTTCTTCTTAATGCTCCATTTGTGTTTCAACACATATATATTGTCTGATACTCTTCTAAACATGAAAATGCTCAGAATAATCACTGCGATAAGTACGAGCACCCAGAGAAAATATACCGGCTTAATCCTTATTATATCACTTTCCACGTTCTGTCTGCTGTTCTCATCAAAGTACGACAGATCGACCTTTGCTCCTGATTTCAGCAGATCCACACAGCCTACCACATGATCACCATACTTGTATCTGACCGTAGCAAGAGCATCCTTGTTGTCGGACTTCATGTCAGCAGCTTCCCTTTTAACGCTTGAAAAATCCGCGTTGTTTGGCAAAACAACATAGTTTTCCGACACCTTTGCATACATGCCGTGCTCATTCATCACGCCCAGATCCGGCGTATTGTCAGTAGCTGCGCTGTTTTCATTTTCAGCTATGTTTAGTGCCTTGAAGTTACTGAAATAGTAATTGAGCAGCGTGTTTGTGTCTGCATACTGATCAGGCGACTGCGCATTCATAATAACCACGCACAGCGTCAAGCCATCCTTCTCCGCATAAGTGACAAGCGTGCTGTTAGCCACTGAAGTGTAGCCGGTCTTGCCACCGGTACAATCCTGATTTACAAACTGTGAATACGACTTAAATGGATGCAGCATCGCATGATGATTGTAAAGCGGAGTATCCTCGGTATGCTTGTTTGTAGGTGGTATAATATAGGTCTTTGTGCCTGTAATCTTTCGAAACTCGTCATTCCTGTATGCCGCACACGCGATAAGCCCCATATCGTATGCGCTTGTCCAGTGATTTTCATCTGGCAGACCATTTGCATTGTTGAAATGTGTATCTGTACAGCCTAATTCTTTGGCTTCCTTGTTCATCAGATCAATAAATGTGCTGTAATCTCCCCCAAGCTTTTTGCCTGTATGCTCTGCTGCAGCATATGCGCACTCGTTTGCCGACTCAAGCATAACTCCATATAGTGTCTGCTCCATGGTCATCTCCTCGCCCACATCCCTCTTGATGCTCGACGAACCATCACTGCTCTCCTTCACCGCCTCTTTTGAGAATGTAACCTTCTCATCCATCTTGCAGTTGAGTATAGTCAGATATGTGGTGAGGATCTTTGTGATACTTGCAGGATAATGCTTTTCGTGTGAATTTTTCTCATATAGCACCGTACCTGTATTGACCTCCATCACCACGGCGCACGGTGAATTTATCTGCGGTCCCTCCGGCCAGTACGTGTCATCACCATCCGCAAATGCCATAAGCGGTCTCGCACAAAGCGTCGTGACCATAGCAAACACTGCCATTATTAGTAATCCTGATTTTTTTAAATTTATAATTTTATGCTTCATATCTGTTCCTATTAATTCTAAAATTGGGTAGCTGTTCAGTACTATAACCAAAAATGTACTATTTCTAATTATAATGTATGAAAAACATGTTATCAAGGGCATGTGCAACGTATTTTGTCATTTTATTTTGACACCCACACAATTGTAGGGTATTATCTATATGAAATTTTACGTTTTTATAAGGAGATTTACATGAGACTTAGAAATATCCCGGGCGCCGGTGAAGTCATCGACAACAGCCCTTATTGCATAAAGGAGCCTGTTGAATTAAAAGGAAAATGGCATGATTTTTTAGGAAACAATAATCCGATTCATATAGAGGTTGGTATGGGAAAGGGCAGATTTCTGATGGATCTGGCACGGCTTCATCCCGAGATTAACTATATAGGTATCGAACGATATACAAGTGTGCTTCTTCGTGCTGTACAAAAAATGCAGGAGGACGAGCTGCCAAATGTGCACTTTTTGTGCATTGATGCCGCAACTCTTCCGGATATTTTTGACCGTAATGAGGTTGACCGCATTTACCTGAACTTTTCCGATCCATGGCCGAAGGACAGGCACGCAAGAAGGCGCCTCACCTCAAGCGAATTTCTTGCCAGATATGATTTGTTTCTCGCACCTAACGGACGCATAGAGTTCAAGACTGACAACCAGGACCTCTTCACCTTCTCTCTGGAAGAGATTGAAAGCTCTGATAAATGGCACCTCGACGCCAGTACACGCGACCTGCATCATGATGCTGCAATGAATGAGGGCAACATCATGACCGAGTACGAGGAGAAATTCTCTGCTGTCGGAAACCCTATCTGCAAGCTGATTGCTTCAAGATAATGCGACATATCTGTCGTTAATCGCATGATTTATATAGTCAAACATGACCCAGCTTTTATGACATTCTTCAGATTTTTCTGAGGAACTGTCATATTCGTCTCTGGCATCGTTGAAATATCTCTGCGCTTCCTTATCTCTTCCCATCTTGCTATAGCTTGAACCGATATTGCTGTAAACCATAGCCTTAAGATCTCTCGAGCGGATAATTTCTGCCGTGGCAAGGCTCTCCAGATAACATTCAAAGGCTTTTGACTCATCGTTCTCAAGCTCATATACCAATCCCAGGATATTGAGATACTCTGCATATTTTTCCACGTGACCGGTGCTCTTCAAGCGCGCAAGCGCTTTCTTTATGCGTACAACCGCACTGTCATAGTCCTTCTTTACCACGTCATCTACTGCAATTATCATTTCGTTATCCGCTATATTGTCTGTTGAATATTTGTCTACCGCATTCATCATATTTTACTCCGACCAAAGCATCTTTCCAAATGTTACTTTTTTCCTATTCAACAGTATAAACTCATTATTTCAAAATTTCAATATTAATTTCACTTTTTATGTGCCTGAGCTGCCAGCCTATCCAGATAATGACATGATACCTTTTAATCTTTTAATTATGATATAATAAAAAAGCACCAACCCTATGGCTCATACGTCCATAAAACCGGTACCTTTGAGTGCGCCTCCAGGGGCTCGAACCCTGCACACCCTGATTAAGAGTCAGGTGCTCTACCAAATGAGCTAGAAGCGCGTTTATTAATTTGTTTGCGTTTTCCTTAACGCGAAATTTATTATATAGTATAGTTTATAGAAATGCAACACTTTTTTTTAATTTTTTTAAATTTTTTTAGATTTTTTGTAAAACAGTTGATTTTACACCGTTTTAAGCTATATTATTTTCTATATACAGAGACTTTTTATTCCAGATTTCCCATCCAAAGTCTCTCAGAAAGGATTTACTGATAATGAAAGTAGAAGAAAGATTATTAAAATATGTGGGCTATCACACCACATCTGATGAAGCAAGTGATAAAATACCAAGCAGTGACAGGGAATTTGCACTCGCAAGAGAGCTTGAGTCAGAGCTTAAGGAGCTTGGCTTATCCAAGGTTGTGCTCACTGACCATTGTTACGTGTATGGTCTGCTGCCTGCCACTGCCGGCATGGAGCACAAAAAAGCGGTCGGATTTATTGCACATATGGATACTGCACCTGATTTTTCCGGGGAAAATGTCAAGCCACAGCTGCTGCATCACTATGACGGAAGCGATGTGCTGCTTAGAGGCAGTGGCGAATACCTGAGAGTAAGCGATTTTCCTGAGCTTAAAACCCTCACCGGACGCACTCTCATTACCACAGATGGCACTACCCTGCTTGGTGCCGATGACAAGGCCGGTGTGGCTGAAATTATGACTGCCTTAGAGCAGATTATCGCAGATGGTACTCCTCACGGCGATATCTGGGTTGGATTTACCCCCGATGAGGAGGTCGGAAAGGGTGCGGATTTGTTTGATCTGGACTATTTTGAAGCCGATTTTGCCTACACCGTGGACGGTGATTACGAGGGCGAGGTGGCCTATGAAAATTTTAATGCCGCAAGCGCTGACTTTACCATAAAGGGCGTCAACGTTCATCCGGGCGAAGCAAAGGACATTATGGTCAATGCTGCTTTGGTTGGCTGCGAGATTGCCGCAGCGCTGCCTGCAAACGAGACTCCTGCCACAACTGAGGGCAGAGAGGGCTTTTACCATCTGTGTGATATGAGCGGTGATGTAGCTTCAGCCCATCTGTCATATATTGTGCGAGACCATGACAAGGCTCTTTTTGCTAAAAGACTTGATACTCTCCGCTCTCTTGAGATAGAGATGAACAAAAAATATGGTGAGGGCACTGTTTCTTTGACTATCACCCACTCCTACGAGAATATGCTTTCAATCATAATGGACAACATGTACATTATCGACCTGGCTAAGGCTGCTATAGAGGAAAACGGCCTTAAGCCGCTATCACGCCCGGTTCGCGGCGGTACAGACGGTGCACGTTTATCATTCATGGGACTTCCTTGTCCAAACCTCGGTACCGGCGGCTACGGCTTCCACGGCCCGTTTGAGCACATATCAGTGGAGGGTATGGAGACTGCGGTTAATATAATCAAATCAATTGTGAAGCATGTGCTGATGCTGGCTGACGCGTAATTTTGACACATGTTTCAGAAGGGAGACCATATGGTAGTACTTGCAGCACTTATCATTTTTGCGGTTGTTGGTGGAATATTTGTAAATTATCTTCGCAGAAATCAAAATGATATCGGCGGAGGAATGGGAAAAGATTACATGAAAGAGCATTGGGGAATCGATGACGACAAGTAATCAAAATACCGGGCAACACATTTTGTGTCCCGGTATTTTTTTATACAACCATCGTAACTATTCAGAACCACTGAGAACAAGAAAAGCTGATGCGTCATCAGAAAAGCCTGACTTTGCTATCGTGAATTTGCAGGCTCCATGTTCACAGAGCGGCCCTTTATCTTTGCATTCTTCATGGCATTAAGCACTTCCTTGCCATACTCAGCCGGCACCTCAACAAATGTATACTTGTCGTACATGTCGATTGCACCGACAAGCCTGCCAGGCATGCCTGACTCGCCTGCAATGGCACCTAAAATGTCACCCGGCTTTATCTTGTCCTTCTTTCCGACGTTGATAAACAGGCGTACCATGCCATCCTCTGCTCCTGTATTGTGGAAATCATAGTCGTCCTTTGATTCAGCTGTGGATATCTCTGAAGCACCCATAGCCTGGTATAAAAATGCCGCCGCTATATCCATTGCCGTGTAATCTGACTCATTTATCTGATTCTCTATAATATCAATGACACTTGTGAGATTTTCCTCATCTATAATGGTGGAAATCTGGTCCATAATCTTTTCTGCCCTGATTTTGGCAACATCATCAGATGATGGAATTGGCTGTGCATAGATTTTTGTCTTGCAGTAGCGCTGTATGTCCTTGAGCTTATATACCTCCTTGCCCTTTACAAAGGAGAATGCCTTTCCACAGCGGCCTGCTCTTCCTGTACGGCCGATTCTATGTACATAATACTCGTCATCCTGAGGCAGATCATAATTGAAAACAGCCTCCACATCATCCACATCAATTCCGCGCGCTGCGACATCCGTGGCAATAAGAATATCTGTCTTTCCGTTTCTGAAGTTCTTCATGACACGATCTCTCTGCACCTGCTTCATATCGCCATGAAGTCCTTCTGCACTGTAGCCGCGTCCACAAAGCTCATATGCCAGCTCGTCGACCATCTTCTTGGTGTTGCAGAATACAAGTGAGAGCTTTGGATTATAGTAATCCAACAGTCTTGTGAGTACATCTATCTTGTCCTTGCGCTTCACATCATAGTAATACTGGTCGATATTTGCGACTGTCAGCTCTTTTTTCACAATCTTGATATTGATAGCATCATGCTGATATTTTCTTGTAATTTCCAAAATAGGCTTTGGCATTGTTGCCGAGAAGAGTACTGTCTGATGCTCCTGTGGCAGGTATTCGAGCACTGTCTCGATGTCCTCCCTAAAGCCCATGTTGAGCATCTCGTCTGCCTCGTCGAGCACTATTGTCTTTACATGGTCAGGCCTGATTGTCTTTCTCCTGAGATGATCCATAAGACGCCCCGGGGTTCCGATAATAATCTGCACACCGCCCTTAAGTGCCTTAATCTGGCGGCTGATATCCTGTCCTCCGTATACCGGAAGTACCTTCACACCATGCATATATTTTGCAAGCTTCCTGATTTCATCTGCCACCTGGATGGCAAGCTCCCTTGTAGGAGAGAGGATGATAACCTGTGTCTTGTGACTTGATGCATCAACGCTCTCAAGCACCGGAATACCAAAGGCTGCTGTCTTTCCTGTTCCGGTCTGCGCCTGTCCGATTACATCCCTGCCCGAAAGCACTGCCGGGATTCCCTGAGCCTGTATTGGAGTTGCCTCCTCAAAGCCCATATCCTTGATGCCTCGCAAAATCTTAGGGTTTAGTTCTAATTCGTCAAATCTGATTGTTTCCATATATTTTTTATATTTCCTTTCAAAAAAATAAAGTGTGCATATTTTTATAACATGCACACTTTAACATATTTGTGAGATAATTACAAAATATTATTTCTACATGCTGCTAAATAAAGCGGCTATCTCATCCGGTGTCAGATTACGATTTGTGTTATTCAAATCTACAACCGGAGACTTTGCCGGTTCCGTAATCACTTCCTCTGCCGGTTTTGATTCAGGTTCTGTCGCACCTGCGTTTGCACTTGCAAAAAGTGCTGCTATTTCATCTGCACTCAGCTGGCGGTTCGGATCGCTGTTTGTCGTATCTGCAACAGCTTCGCCTGCAGCAGGGCTTGGCTCAACTACCGGCTCCGGATCAGGTACATGTGGTGCCTCTGTGACCGGTTCCGTAATCACTTTCTCTGTCGGCTCTGATTCAGGTTCTGTCGCACCTGCGTTTGCACTTGCAAAAAGTGCTGCTATTTCATCTGCACTCAGCTGGCGGTTCGGATCGCTGTTTGTCGTATCTGCAACAGCTTC